>Ga0209323_10000009_pt1 | contig 147240 bp, 152 predicted proteins | sample Rifsed19ft2_FD_184014 | JGI IMG/M metagenome (GOLD analysis project Ga0209323, IMG submission 184014) | Soil microbial communities from Rifle, Colorado, USA - sediment 19ft 2 (version 2) | ecosystem: Environmental > Terrestrial > Deep subsurface > Rock core/Sediment | place: Rifle, Colorado...
CGTCTCGGCAGGACCTTCCTCGAGGAGTTCCTGGACGACATCCGCTCGCTTCAAGGGCAGTGCGACTGGGTCATCGAAAGACTCGATGGTAAACAGAACCAACTGCTCAGAAACGTCACCTTCTACGACGAGTACTACAAGCTCAATGAGACGGAGATCGACAAGCTAATCTACAAGATCGGCGTCATGGAGATCATCCGCGACATGGCTGCCGAGCAGGCCAACCGCATCGTTGTCGGCGACTCCAACTTGGGAGACCGCAGCGGCGAAGAGCAGGCTCGGATTTCGGAACTCGTCACCCTCCTTGAAAACAAGATCATCGCGTTCAAAGGACGGCTTTGGGTTGCATGGGCAATGGCCCCGCAGACACGCAACATGCGTGTTATCCAGGTAGGTCTGTCAGCCCGCATAGACCAGACTGTCGACATCACTATCCCGACCATGAAGGGAACTATCCTCATTTGGCTCACGTTGGGCGACGCCGAACAGGCGCAACAGTTCAACGCGGCTGTGGAGGACACGTACAACCAGGTGCTGACGCTATTCGCGAATGCTGCAAAGGCCACCGTGCCTGCGATAGCAAACGCGCTGGTGACACCGGCTCTGGACCCTCGGACCGTGGTGGCATGGACCGAGTCTCTAGTGGCCCAGGCCGACGGATTCATTCAGGCGATCGAACTCGGCCAGCAAAAGCGGGCAGAGCTCGAACAGGCGATGATCAACGGCAAGCAGGTTATCGATGAGGCTACCCAAAGGGTAAACCAGGCTCAGATCGAGCACGTTCTCGAACTCGCCCGGCAAGCCGCTCAGGAGACACCTCTTCAGATCGCCCGATCCGTTCCCGCCGCGCAAAGCTAAGCGCGAACTGTCATAGCTCACGAACTAGGTTGTTTTTAAGCAGCCTAGTTCCCAAATCCCAGGAGGAATATGATGTTTAGATCATCGATAGTGGTGGTGGCTGTACTTGCAGTCGCTACCCTTCTCCTCGCCTGCACGGACACCGGAGTATCAACAGCCAGTTGCGCTTTCGTAGTTGGTGATGGTCAGGGTGGCCGGGATGCCAAGCTGCACAAGATTGTCTATCCCGGTCAGAAAGTTAACAAGGGTGAAAATGAAAACGTCTCTTACGTTCCTTGTAACTCGCGGAACTACATCGTCAGCGACGGGACAGTCAAAGATGCCAACGGAAACGTTGTAGGCGACCGCACTCAGCTGATCACGGCAACCACCAAAAAAGGCGTGCAGATCGAGTTGGCAGTGACGGCTTATTGGACTCTCAACCAGTCCGAAAGAGCTATGCGCAACTTCTACAACGTCTGCTTCAAGTACCAGTGTGCGAGTAAAGACGACCAGGCTGGTACCGCCAACAACTCCACCCCTGGCTGGAACGACGTACTGGGTGAGAACTTCGGTCCTGCTTTGGAGAGAGCAGTCAAGTTGTCTGTCATCAAAGCGAATGACACCATCTGGAGTCAGCGCGACCCGGGGGAGTTCAAGGCTCTTGCGGACAACATCTCTGCCGCTTTCGCCGACGAGATACGGGCAACCCTTGGATACCCCGAGGATTTGTTCTGCGGTTCGGGAAACTCCACTTGGAGCGACCCGGACAAGCCCGGCGAAGGAACGTTCACCTGCACTCCGGTGCGCATTGTCGTTGACGACGTGCAACGTGGACTGGTCAGGGCGGATGAGAGCACGCAGGGTGCTGCGGAAATAAATACGCAGCGTCTCAAGAACGCGGAGGCACTCTACGGACCTGGTGCGGGATATTGGCTTGCGCTTCAAGACCTGATCGATAAGTGCAAGGCTGCCGGCACAACGTGCATCATCAATCTTGGTGGTGCAACGACCGGCCCGGCAGTACCCGTCCCCGTAACCACCCCAACTGCTCCACGGTAGCAAGTCAGTTTTAGTTAAACACCCTCGCCGAGTCAAACTCGGGTTCCGCCAAAAACGGAATTTCTTTTTAGAACGAGGGTGTCTTTTTTTGCTTTAATCTCAATTTAATTCTAAAATAGGATTGTGGAAAAACTGCAGCGCAAATACATGCTATCTCGTGAGACTCCTAAGATGGGTCTTGCCGAGAAAACCAAAATTCTCTCCTCCTTCCCTATGTTCGAAGAGACCTCGACCGCAGAACTTAAGGAAGTAGCCACTAAAACCCAACCTGAAGCTATCCTCCCTATGGAAGTTTTTGTGGAGGAAGACCGTGACGAGCACCAGGCCTATTTCCTTTACCAAGGCGCTGTCTCGGTTTTTCGAACCACCAGCGAGGGGGAGATTATTAACTTAGATCTTCTAGGCGCTCCTAACCTAGTTGGTGAGGTGGGGTTAATTGAAGATAAGTCAAGCCCTGCCAGTATTATCGCCATCGAAGAAACCCGAGCACTTGTACTTTCTCAAAAAGATTTTCAGGCCCTTGTGAATAAAAATCCTAAACTGGCCCTAAACTTACTCAAAGTGTTTGCCGACAAAATGCGCGATTTTGATCTTTTTATTGAAGAGCTCCTCTCTAAAAATCTGTACGAGCGCACCTGGAACATGCTCCAGTTTGTCTCTCAGTATTTTCCCAAAAGGGAAATTACTCTATCGCAGGAACAGTTGACCGATCTTCTCTGGGGTACAAGATCAAGAGTGACTGAAGTTCTCAACAAACTTGAGACAGAGGGAAAAATAAAAATTGGTCACCGGAAAGTAAAGGTTCTTTAAAAAAGCTACCTCTCTAGCCAGTCACGTTTTTGATGAGTTCGATACTCTCTTTACCCAACGGATCGACTTCAATGGCCACCACGTCAATACGGTCACCGGGTGGTAAATTTTTCCTAACCAAACGGTAAAAGTTCGCGCAGTTAATGATGTGAGAGAGTTTTCTTTTGACTACTGCTTCGGCCGGTGTACCAAACTCTCGGGAGCTGCGGGTTTTAACTTCGATAAAGGCAAGAGTATCGGCTTCTTGGGCGATAATATCCACTTCACCAAACTTACACTTAAAATTAGTTTCCAAAATTTTGTAACCGCTTTTTTTGAGAAAATCGACTGCAGCAGCCTCTCCTCTCTTACCAGTTTCAATTTTACTCATAAAGAAATTTTAGATGATAGTTAGTTCGATGTAAGCCTGACAAGCCAAACTGGCGAATTGCTTTTTTGTGAAAGGCTGTTCCGTAGCCTTTGTTTTTGGAAAGTCCGTAGGAGGGGAGAAGTCTGCCGAGAGCCCCCAGCAGGCGGTCTCGATAGACTTTGGCAACAATTGAAGCAGCCGCAATGCTGGCACATAAACTGTCGCCGTGGATAATGGGTGTCTGATTTTTCTTAGCCAGAGATTTAATATAAAAAGCGTCAATTAAATAGTGGTCCGGCTGACAATTTAGGCCTTTAAGGGCTCTCCTGTAGGCAAGCTGGGTCGCCTTCCCCAAACCAAGACGAACAATTTCCTCAACGCCTGCGATCCCCAAACCAAAACAAACTGCTTCCTTTTTAATAATTTTAGCCAATTGCTTTCTTTTGGAGTCGGTTAGCAATTTAGAGTCAAAAAAGTCAACCTTAGTTTTGTAGTCTTTTGGAAAGATAACTGCAGCAGCTACCAACGGTCCGGCCCAGGCACCTCGGCCGACTTCATCAATACCGACTATAAAATCGTAACCAGCCCTCCAGAGGGAGTTTTCAAAATCGAAGGTTGCGGCAACCTTCCTCATAGCTAATTAGGCTTCAACTGCAGCTCTGCCGCGTAGATTTCTCAAGTAGTAAAGTTTGGCTCTGCTTACGTTTTTTGCTTTTTTAACCGTGATCTTATTGATAGCTGGGCTGTAAAGGGGCCAAATACGCTCAACACCAATATTGCCAGAGGCGATCTTACGTACAGTAAAGGTACGGCTAGCCCCTGTTCCGCCCTCAGCGATAACTGTGCCCTCAAAGGATTGGAGTCTTTCTTTATTGCCTTCTTTAACTTTAACTTCAACGCTAATTAAATCGCCAACTGAAAATTCTGTTTGCATAGCTAAAGCATTTTAAGGAAATCGAGGCCAAATGTCAAACTGTTATTGGTAAAGCGCCTGCAGAATTAAGAAGATAAAGAAACCAATGGCCAAATGCTCAAGGACTTGGGTAAGTTTAAGATTTTTCTCTTCCCAGTGGTGAAAAACACCAACCGCGACGTAGAAAACGCTTAGCAAAGAAATGATGATTAGTCGTGTTGAAGACTCGTGAAAAACTTCCAACAAGCCAATTGCGGCAATTATCACCGCGAAAACTAAGATAAATTCAAAGCTGTGGCGCAAAAAGCTTTTCATAATCGAATCTGCGAGATCATATCGCGCGCATACAATAATTTAAAGTTTTTCAAAACTACCATTAGCGCGTTAAAGAACACCCCCGGTCGCGCTTCTTATCAAGACCACTGCCAGAATGACCAAAACACCAGCGTGAAGTAGAGAGTGGCTGTTTTCCCGAGAATGGCCTTTTCTAAAGAGAACGATAGAGTCAACCACGAACAAGGTGACTAAAATGGTTAGCAGAGCCAGAGTAGATTTCTGGCCAAAACCCAACCCTTTCCAAAAAGCCCCTAAATTGAAAGCTGGTATCGCAGTTCCGGAAATCTTTTCGTGCACTTCTTCAACGTTAGCCGAAGCGCTTGCAACCGAAGGTTTGGTTTCTGTTGTCGCCAAGGAGTCTTCTACTTTAGCCGGTTGGCTCCCACCACTGGCACCGCCTGCTGAAGAGCTTCCCGCACTGGTAGCACTTCCCAAAACTTTCCCAAGGTGTTGGACGACCAAAGTGGTCTCCTCTCCCTGCAAAATTCCATCTTTAACTCCAATTCCAATTTCAGTGAAATTGGGGTTCAATAAGTTGTCCTTGTGGCTAGTGCTACCCATCCAACCGGCAACTACACCCTCAGAAGTGGAAAAATCCCGGGCCAAATTTTCTCCGGCCCAAGAGTAGTTGTAACCAACCAGCTTGAAAAAGTACCAGGGACTGGTGCCATCGGGAGCGTAATGGGCCCAGTAATCTTTAGCAAACATGTCGCCTGCTTTCATCGTGGCCGCAGAATCTAGTTTGGAACTTTCTGCCAGAGGTTGCATGCCTGCTTTAACACGCTCCTGGTTAGTTAGATTAATAACCGCTGCTTGGGTAATGTTGGTTGCGTAACCTAAAACGCGGGCTCCGGCTACACCCCCAAAGGAAAAAAATTGGATCGCCAAAAGCAAAAAGGTGATGACAAACAAACCTTCGTGGCGAATTAAGTAAGCGTGGTGGTTATTGGCTTGGTGAGGAACGAGAAATCGCGCCGCCTTTTTGATCAAAGGGGTTGACGCAACTTTCTCGAAGAGAGCAGACATGACTTAATTTTACTATTTTTACCTAGCCTCAAGCAAGTCTTTTAGCCCACGTAAAAGTGGTCGCAGGATCCTAACGCAGTGGGTCCTAGATACTTGAGCGGATTCGGTTGATACGTTCCGCCAACAGGGCTAGAGCTTCTTCCACTTCAACACCGTTGCGGCGCAGGATCAGACCAGCACCAATCAAAGCCAAAGAGACTACTACCAACAAACGAAACGGGTAGTCAAAACCAGTTATGGGTAGAGTTTTAGCAGCTGCCAAAACTGAACCAGGGGTCGGCAGAGGTCCTGGACCCTCACCCGGAGCTGGTGGTTTTAAGGCACCAATAATAATCTCGTTGAAATTGCCGGCGTTGTCAATATTAACGTTGATCCAAGCGTTTCCAGTTTTTATCCAACCGTTACCGCCGGTATTACCGCTAAGTGAGTTACCGCCGGTGTTAGCTCCCAACCAGAAGTTGTTGTCAATATCAAGCCATTTCGCATCGTATATGTTCAGGTTGTTATTAAAGTTTAAGGTAACTTTGTTGTCAGAGTCAGCTCCGTTACCCGAAACGCTCACGGCCGCGTCAATCGGATCGCAACAACCAAGTTTAATTTTGTTAGCGTTAAGAGAGTTGTTAACCGTCAAATTAGTGGTTGCGTCTCCGGTAGTGATACCAACATCACCACCAGTGTTGTCCTCAGCCTCGTTATTACCGGTGTTGGAATTGGCCTTAACCGAGTTGTCAACGTCAGCATTGTTAGTCTGAACAATCTCAGTTTCTCGGCTCACATTAAAGTTTGCCTCATTATCTGAGTCGGCGCCGTTTCCGGAAACTTCAATAGTGAAGGCTCGGGCGCTAGATGCTGAACTTAATAATAGGGCAAGGGTGAGCAGGAGGACAGGCAAGAGAAATTTCGCCTTTTTCATAAATTACGGGCCTCCTTTCAAGGACCTAGGCAGTTCTACGTCTTATTACCAGTAAGGCGTAAGCAGCTAGTACTAATAAAGCTCCTCCTAACAAGAGTAAATTGAAAGAGAATTTTCCATTGGCACCGCCGTTAATCACTTTTGTGACCGGATTTTCGTTTTGAGTGGAAAGAGCATTTTCCAAAATCTTACCGCCTTCTTCCAAAGCAGCCCCTAAGCTGGCTCCAGACAGCGCAGAAGTTTTGGATTTACCGCTAGTTATGCTGGTTCCGGCAGGTAAGTTAACACCACTGGCAACTCCATTTCCACCAACTGGACCACCGACCCCTGCCGGAATTTCTTGATCCGGTGGTACGATATTGCCGGTAAAGCTCCCAAAGACGTTCACGAAAACCAGCATTAGTTTTTTGCCGATAAAGTTGTTGTTGACAAAGTTAACGATGTTGCTGGCGACGTTAACATCACCAGTGTTAATAGTGGCACCGCCCATATTACCATTAGCGTCGTTGTTACCAGTGTTGGCAGTAATATTAACGTTGTTGTTAATAAGGGCGTTGTTAGTCTGGTTAATCGTGGTTGAGTTACTGTTGTTAACTGATGCACCGTTAGTGGAGTCAGACCCATTACCGCTGTTGAGAGCGTAAATCGAACCATCTGGATTGAAACCAAATTCTAAAGTCCCCCCATCAATTAAGGCTCCGTCAGCGGCGCCGATAATTTGGCCGGTGTAGGTGCCTTGATTATTAACAATTACCAGCCACCAAGTGTCCCCGGCACCAACCGTGTTGGTGTTGGCTACAGTTACCAAATTAGAGTTAACGTCCACGCCTCCGGTGGTCACTGAACTGTCGCCCATGTTCTTGTTGGCATCGTTACCACCAGTGTTAGCGTTAATGTTTAGATTATTGTTAATCAGGGCGTTATTAATTAGGTTTATGTCAGTGGTATTGGTGTTTGTAACCGAGGCATCGTTCTCGCTCCCTGAGCCGTTACCGGTGTTTGTAGCAGTGATATCGGCCGCACAGCCGCAACTAGAAAGATCGGCTTCTCTTGGAAGAATAATATCACCGGACATATTGCCAAAAATGTTGACTGTGCCGATCAAAAGTTCAGCTCCAGCCATAAAAGTATTGTTGAGAAAGTTAATAATGTTGGAAACAATGTTGGCGTCTCCGGTTTCAATAACACCCGCACCCATGTTTTTGTCGGCTTGATTGCCTCCTGTACCAGCGTAAAGGTCAACGTTGTTATCCAAAATGAGGTTGTTTTCGCTGACAAGGTTAGTGGTTGAACTATTATTAACGCCTGCAGTGTTGGTCGAGTCCGCTCCGTTGCCCGTGTTACCCGCACCCAACACTCCACCATTTCCGCTTCCTGTACCAGAGGGCCAAGTGATGTAAAGGTCTTCGCTTTGGTTATCAACGATATTGAAGTTAACAACGTTGGGATTAACAAGCGTGTTGCTACCCATATTGACCGTGGTAAAGACTACGTCAGCATCCCCACTAACAATTACTCCGTCACCCATGTTTTTGTTGGCTTCGTTGCCTCCTGTGCTGGCGCCAACGTCTTCGTTATTAACTAAGTAGAGATCGTTAACATTACTAACATTAGTTGTTGAGTTGTTATCGATGTCAGCGTTGTTGGACGATCCGGAGCCATTACCAATGTTATTGGCTTCAAGACCACCAGTACAACCGCCACAACCATCGTTCAAGTTAATAATTGTAGTGTTTAGGTTGTTAGTTAAGTTACCATCAACGCTAGCATCGCCGGTGTGGATTACCCCAGAGCCCATGTTTTTGTTGGCATCATTTTCACCAGTCTCAACATCAACAATAATGTCATTGGTAACATCAGCATTATTTGAAGCTTCTACATCCGTTTCGTCAGTGACATCAACTTCACTATTATTATCAGAATCAGCTCCGTTACCGCTGTTGGTTGCTTCTGCTTGTGGTTGGTTCGTTCCCCAAGTGCTTCCTCCACTCCCACCGCTATCAGTTCCTGTAGTTGCTTGAGAGCTCGCTCCAGCATCTGGAGGCGGGCTCATCCAGGAAGGTAGGGCCGGAGAATCCGGAGTTGCCGGTGTGCCCGTCGGTGTACTTGGAGCAGTTGGAATAGCCGGCGAACTTGGAGTGGCGATCGCCAAGGTAGCAGCCGGATAAACCATGTTTGCAGCAATCAGAGCTGCACTTACCAAAGATTTTACTTTTAGATATTTATTCATTCGTGTTCTTAAACTTTCAAATTCTAATTAGAACAGCCTCTTAAACCACTCTAACTAAACTTCGAACTTCGTCCTTACCCTTTGGCTTCCCCTGGGCCCGCCCTCAAAGGGCGGGCCCAGAGAAAAGACCAACCTAACTACCTAGGTGCCCCAGTGTCCTAAAAGGAGTAAGATCCACCCGTTCAAATCGTCCAGGTCAGGAAGATCCGGAAGGTCCGGAAAATCCACATCTCCTAGAACGTTTGAGTTAGCTTCAGTGCTGACTTCAACATCAGCTCCAGCATCACCGGTTTCAATAGTTGGATCCTCACCACCTTGGGTGTTATCCTTAGCGTCATTGTCACCAGTGTTGGAGTCAACGTCAACGTCGTTGCAGTCACTGCCCCTACCGTGTCCTCCCCCAAAGGAGGAGAGGAAACCTTGAGGGCCACCGTCGCAGTCATAGTCATTGGTTTGTTGAGCTGCCAAAAGTGCTTCTAGTTCAACGTTAACCTCATTCTCAGAATCAGCTCCGTTGCCAGCGATTTTAATTTCGCCAACAAGTTCGCAGCACTCATCGAGATTAAGACCGTTGAAGTTAGCTTCGTTACTGACACCAACTTCGACATCGGCATCACCAGTGTCGATTGCAACATCACCACCAGTGTTGTCTTCGGCTTCGTTGTTGCCAGAATTGGCGTCAACGTCAATGTCGTTCTCAATATCAGCGTTGTTTTCTTGAAGAACTCCAACTAAGCTAGCTACTCCCACGTTAGCGGTGTTCTTGGAGTCAGATCCGTTACCGGAAATTTCCACATCAATAGAACCACCGTCGCCGCCTCCAATGGAAGCAACGTTAGAGTTGACCATATTCTTGACGTCAACCACTACGTCAGCATCACCAGTTTCGATCTCAACATCACCGCCGGTGTTGTCTTTAGCATCGTTGTCACCAGTGTTGGCATCAACGTCAATGTCGTTATCGACTTTGGCTTCATTGGTCTGCTCCACACCAACTTCTGAAATAAGTTCAACGTTGGCTTCGTTTTCGGAGTCTGAACCATTACCGGAGATTTTGACGTCCAGATCACCAGGACAACCGCCACAAGACAAAGAAGCAACGTTGGAGTTAGCGCTGTTGGACACAGAGCTACTCACGTTAGCATCCCCAGTGTCGATGGAAACATCACCACCAGTGTTGTCTTCAGCTTCGTTGTTGCCAGAATTGGCGTTAATCTTAACGCTATTATCAATGTCGGCGTTATTGGTTTGGACGAGTGTCGTGCTAGTGCTCACAGATACGTTAGCGGTGTTAGTCGAATCGGATCCATTACCACTAACGGTAACGGAAGTAGTTCCGAATGCAACAGATGCTACGCTCCCTGTTAGCAAGGCTGCAGTAGAAACTGCAGTTGTTAGCTTGTATACTAGTTTGTTCATTTACTATTCACCTCCTTTCGCAAAGATATATTCAATTCTTTTTTGGAATTTCTTTTAATTTGTCTGGACACTTTCATGTAGATAGTAATTCTTCTTTGCTTAAACGAAAACGGAGGCAAACCTTCACGCTTTTCATTAGCGTAAAAGCTTACCTCCGTTTGCGGTCGGTAAATTACTTAAACTAACAGTATTTAATTTCTAGGGCAGAAATAGGTAGGTGTGGTGTTACCGAAAAGAATTTTAGCCTACCAATAAATATTATGTGTGCTTTTTCCCAACCTGTCAAGTCCTGTAATTTTATTCAAAAAGGCCTTAATCTTACTAACGAACCGGTCTTCTTTTTGTTACCTACGACCCTTTACCGCACCCGCCTTATGGCGCTGTTGTAACCTTCGGCCTTGACACTGGCAGTCTTTTTGATCGTCCTCTCGGTGATCTGAACCACTCTCCCTGACTCAATGTAAATTTCTACACTACCATACTCTTTGCTAACAATAGCTTCTTTAATTTCGTTTAAAATGCTTTCCGGCAGACTGTTGGCAGACATAGTTTCGTTCATCAATTTATAGAGAAAACTCTAAAACTACTTTTTCTGAATTGAGCTCGCCGATTTCAACTTTAAACTTGCTTTCCCCTTTGGGGATCACAAAACCAACGTTCGATGTTTTGGTTGACTGCGGGCGGATTTCCACATTACCCTGATGAGCAGTTGGTGCATACTTTTTATCGTCATCGCCGATCAAACGGAAACTGTCAACCGGTTGTAAGTAAAGGGGCACGTTGTAAGGGTTGGAAAGTTCCATGTTAATAATTAAGAACTCCTTGCCGTTTCTGGCAATGACCCTTTGCCCTTGTACGAGCAAAGAGCCTGCTTTATAAGTGCCGGTAACATCAACGCTAATATCACCGTTAGTGTTCCTGCCGTCTTTAGTTTTGGCGGTTACTTCAAATTGCTGTGAAAGCCCCAAAACGTTGGGAGCCTCATTTGAAGAGTTGCCGCTAAAGAAAATAGTGTAGAGACCAAAGGCAGCCAGCAAGGTAAGGACTGTAAAGAAGATGCGGCGCGGTTTTGAGAAAAGGTAGACAAGCAAATTTTTGGATCCGGAAAAAATTCCAGAAAGAAAGGGTATTGAAAAGCGTCGGCGGACAACTTGCGCAGGAACAAAAGTTGTTACATTCATTAACAAATTTTCCTTTCTCTTCAAAATGCAAAAGCCAGCTTTAGGACAGACTAAGTCTTTGGGCCGGCAGTGACTTTTAAGATCAAATCGACAATAAAAGTACCACAACAATATAGTATAGTCAAGAGGTTGTCAAGAGTTTTGTTTGGCTAATTTTTGCCTCATGGTTTCACGAGGAAAATTACTTACTAATCTAAGGAAATTCAGGTGTAAACAAATAAGCGCCCGCTCCATACCTAACCCTTACATTATATATATGGGACTCGAAGACGAATCCAGTTTTCTCATTACTTCGAAAATAAGTTCCTACTTGAAACAAGTGGGTCGTTAAGGGGTCTGGTTTCGCTGACGGAAAGTAAGCCTCTAAGATAGAGGACTTCATTGCTTCGCAAAGTAAGCTTCTGAGATAAGAAAGCTTCATTGCTTCGCAAAGTAAGCTTCTGAGATAAGAAAGCTTCATTGCTTCGCAAAGTAAGCCCGTTTTTCTGTAAGGGAGTCTAATCCTCCTAATAATACTAATATAATAGATATATTAGTATTAGCTGAATGGCTTTCCTTCTAGGCGTACAAGACATCTTTGGGAAAACAAAAAGCTCTGAAAGGGAATTCAGAGCTTTTTGCGTTAGGTTGATCTTTTCTCTTTTTCTTACGGACCAGGCGGCGGAGCCGCGTTGGAGTTAACGTTGTTGGTGATAGTTACCGTCACCGTGGAGTCACCAGTGTCAATACTCACATCTCCATCACCAGTGTTGAAACTAGCCTTATTACCACCAGTGTTGGAAACCGTTATCACCCTGTTTTTGACACGAGCTACATTAATTTGAACAGTAGCCGACTTGTTCACTACTTTAATACGGCAGCGGTTGTGCGAGAAAGCGCCGTTATCGGTAATGGTACAAGTGTTACCATCATCAGCTAGAGCAGCTGGAGCCAGTAACATACCAGCAGTAAGGGCTGCACCAGCAGTTGCTCCGACACGAGCAATCAATTTATTCATTCATAATCACCTCCTCTCTAAGAAGTGTACTTTTGTTACGACCTTCACTACTATAGGTGTCCACCTCGGGGGTGTACATTACAAAAATGCCAACAACAAGGTTGTCGTTGGCTTTTTGATTTTTCAGAGCAGTTAGAGCAGTCATGGCAGTTTTAGTTTTAACTTCTTACTTCATACTTCACACTTCTTACTTAATCTAAGGTAGTTCGCATTTAATCAGCGTTTCTCCAGTGGTACAAGTGTCGATTCCGGAATTCCCGTTCAGATTGTCGGTTCCCGGACCACCGTCAAGTGAGTCATTGCCCGAACCCCCTTTGATATTGTCATTGCCGTTTTCCCCAAAAAGTTGGTCGATACCACTGCCACCGTCAATGTTATCGTTTTGGTCTCCGCCAAAGATTTGGTCGTTATCGCTGCCGCCTTTAATATTGTCTTCTCCCACTCCGCCGGTGATCTGGTCATCGCCGCTGCCCCCGTCAATGGTGTCGTTGCCAATCCCACCGTCAATCAAGTCGTTGCCAGACCCGCCTTTCAAATTATCGTTGCCTTCTCCGCCGACCACCAAGTCGTTACCGCTGCCACTGTCAATAGTATCGTTGCCACCCTCACCCAAAATCACGTCGTTACCGCTGCTGTCGTTAACTCGATCGTTACCTTCACCGCCGACAATACAGTCATTACCACTACCACCGTCAACCCGATCATTGCCCTCCAGAGCAAAAATCAGGTCGTTATTAGGTGTACCACGGATACGGTCGTTGCCGCTGGTTCCGAAAATTGGGTCACCGGTAAAATCAATGTCGTCGCAATCTTCGGGCGGGGCAATAACTATGCCAATAGAAAGGTCAAAAACAACAGTCGCCGTCTGAAATTCATTACCGGCACTTTGGGGAAAACAAACTGTGAAATCGTAATCAAAATTTTGACCAGAGTTGAGGTTACCCAAACTCAGGGCGTTAGGACCAGCGCTATCAGTGAAAAATTGGTCCAGAGTCTGTGGACCGTAAAGGCTGGTGGTTGTCGTAGAGTTTTCGATTTCGATTTCCAGAACCGACCCCAACGCAAGGTCTTCGTCGGTTTTTACACCGCGTACGCCAACTTCGCGGGTGACGGCTCCGGTATTAAGCACGTTGACTGTGCGGGTTTCACAATCCCCCGGTTTCATGTCATTGACCACAAAAATTGGATCGCCACTGGGAACTCCCCAATCAATATCCAAATCCCCGACTGCCCGCACTGTGCTGGGGAACAAAGCATTAGCCACTGCCACGCTGATAAGTGCCAGTGTCAAAACCCCTATTCTAATAACCTGAAACTTTCTGTTTTTCTTCATTGGTCACAATTTCCAAACTCAGCTGTAATGGCGTCAATATCGAAACCATCTGCGTCTGATGTATGTGAATTGGGAAATGGTGTACTCTCCGTTAACCTTACGAACTTAATTGACGAAAGTCCTGTCCCAGAAAAACCCAACTCACTAATACCATCGCCACCAACACCTGGTTCGCTAGTAACGTTACCTATGTTGTAATAAGTTATCCCATCCTGACTGACCTCAACTGTGGCTTGTTCTAACGGATATGTTGCTCGTCCGTTAGTTGCTTCATAAAAAGTAAGTATCGCAGGACCAACATCGAGAATTTGGTATGGAAAAACATAGGTGGCTACACCAGTATAAAACCCAAGACTATAAAATCCTGTACTTCCACCAATAACCCAATCTTTTATTAATGCGGCATTGGGATCAGTTCTAGCCGGATTAGTTATTGGCGACCCATTTTTCAAAGTTCCTTGAGTTGTTTCCTCATCGATGTAACTAGCTAGTAGAGTTGGGTTCTCGTCGCAAAAGGCTTCGGCAGCAGAAAATACATTATTAGTACTCGTTTCAACATCACTGAAAAACGCGTGGGAGCTTCCCAAAAATATTGCGGCCATGAAAAACATCGCAAAAGGTTTAGCAAAGTCTAAATTGCTACTTTTCTGTGGTTTTTTCTTTAATTCTTCCCAAATGGAAATTAATTCGGAAATAATTATTAATAAGGTGGGAATGATTATCAGCAGGAAAAAGCCTAAGGGTTGTTTAACAAAATCCACAAACCTTCCAACATAAGGAACAGAAAGGTTAACTCTGCCAACCACGTCTTTCTCAGCAGTCAAAGAGCTGTCAGGGTCTTCGTTAGCATCTCCCTTTGTTTCAAACATTTTCTCGCCAGTGGCGCGATCCACTCTTACTACCCGGTGACTGACTAGCTCACTACCGGATTTAAAAGTGACAATATCACCTTCAACGTAATTTACTCCCGCACCATCAAGGGGCTTTTTAGTTACAAGCACTAGGGAACCAGCCGGAACAGCGGGCTCCATACTGCCTGTCTTTACCACTAAAGGTTTTAGCGGTAAAGGCAAATTTAAGTACGCACCGATTGTCAGCAGCATAATGCTGCCAAACACGAGCAGTGTAGTTAATTTAAGTGTCGTTAGTAATACTTTCAAACCTATACTCCAAATCCTTGACAAGGCCGGGCCTTGTCACCACTTGTCACCAACAATGCAGCTTTCCTCTTCGAGGTCCGAGGCCCCCAAGGTCCTCTTTGCTGTCCAAGGGGGCCTTAACTTTCAAACCTCGGACTCTAGAACCCTAGTTTCGAAGGGTTATTCCTGTGCTGAACCACTTGGAAGGACATGTTCGCTACCAAACTGTCTGTCTCGATTACATTACCAACACCTTCCGGAAGTTCCCAATCAATACCGAAGTAATAAGTTGTACTTCCAACCATACGTCCGTCTGATACAATCCCTGGGCTAGCTCCTTGGAGAGCGAAAACGGCAGCTAATCCTTGCCAAATGTTATGCGTTTCACTACCTGCATCAAGTGTACCTTGGGAAACTAGCTCTGGTTCTTCTGCCTGTTTAATGTTGTCACCTTCTTGTGGGTCAGCACCACATTCAGCACCTAACCCTGAACACTGGAACCCATTGTTAGTTCCTTCATCTAACCAAATGCTGAACAGAAGATTTTCACGTAATTCCCCACTTGCTACTCCGTCAGGATCGCCTGCTTCCAATTCCTCTTGAAGGTAGGTGTTCTCTAGATCTTGAACACTGTTAATCACTAATCTTCCCCAAGCGTCGTTGTTAATAACGTGGAGACTGATTGTATTCTCACCACTATCACCAGGCTTGAGGTCGGAAAGATTGAAGAATTTGTGTGTTGGACCCAAGTCTGTTTGTGCCCAAGTACCGTCACAAGGATCACCCACCAAATCTGGTCGACTTGAACTTGTAGCTTCAAACTGCCATTGACTACTGGAATTACAGACTAATCCTGCGTAGTGGGCCTCGCTGTCAACCTTTAAGTCAAGACCTCCGGCCGAAAACGTGTTGCCAGTTGAAGTTTCACTATCGGTGAAGAAGGCGAAGGTGGCACCGATTAAGAGGGCTGCGGCGGCCGCGATCGTCAGACCGCTTGTTACCAATCTTTTGTTGATTGTCATTTATTTATTCACCTCCTCTCATATGATCTATAATCACTATAGGTGTACACCTCGGAGGTGTACATTCTATTGTAAGGGTTAATAATAGATCGCTAAAGCGTTCTGCGCTTGAAGACAAGCTTAAGTATGAAGTCATAAGTTAAAACGATTAGAACCCTGTTTTGTTATCTTTTTGGCAACAAAAAAGCCACGCGTGAGGCGTAGCCAACAGAAAAAAGCTTAGAATGTTTCGGGGCGAGGAACCTGAACAAAACAACTCCAATTCTCGGGCAAGAATTTATATTGTTTTATATGGGGCAGAACCGTATGCAGTATACCTTAACCCCAAGCTTGGGTGTCAATTAGATCTAACTAGATCAAATTACTTGCCATATCAATCAGCAACCAAGCGGGTCTGAGTTTAATTATTTTGGAAGGTTAAGCCGTGGAAACTATTAATTAGGTTATGAGGTTGCGATTAGCTAGTTTGAGTTTCGAAGAAATGTAGGGTTTTGGAGGGAACTCGATCTTTAACACCGATAATTTCAATTCCAAGCGGACGCCCGTCTTTGTCATAATCAACAAAAACTTCGTCTGAAAGTTCTTTAGTTTCAGCTACAGACGTCTTTTTATCAGTTAAATAGATGTAGGCTGCGTCAGCTTTTGGGTCGTAACGAACGTTCATAGTTATTGAGTCCTTTTCAACTTACTAATCCAGTGAGCAGTGATAACGATTATACCACTTTCTTTTTTGGTAAACACTATTTTTAAAAATCTACCGTCAAACTTCCTTATCGCAATTTGACGACCGCCTCTTGCTGGCAGAATAAGGTCTGGGCTTTCTACAGTTTCTGCAACCTGATCCCTAGTAATATTTCTTTCCTTAAGTCTAAGTTCTGCGTGTTCGGTAAGCTTAACCACAGGAAAATTGTAACATAAAAGAAAACCCACACTTTTAAAAGAAGCGGGTCTGAGTTTAATTATTTTGGAAAAATAAACCTTAGCAGAGATTAATTAGGCTTATGGGGGTTAATCTGCTCATCTCGTTTGTCAAAAACTTTAACAAACGAGTGAAAAGATTAGTAAACCCTTTCTTTTCTATTACGGAAAACCCACATCAGAATTCCCAGTCCAATCAAGAGCAAAATAGGCAACCAAATAAGATTGTCCATGAAGTTAGTGACTGCACCAAGAACTTGGCCACTGGCAGCTCCTTGCGCACCAGTTAAGCCGATTGGGCCTTGTTCACCGATTGCACCAGTTTCTCCAGTTTCACCTAGAGAACCCTGTTCACCGGCAAGTCCTTGCGGACCGGTCAGTCCGATTGAACCCTGCGGTCCAGTCAAACCAGTCAGACCTTGCAAGCCTTGCTCACCAGTGTCTCCAATTTCACCTTGGATACCTTGGATCCCCTGAATACCCTGTATTCCGGGGTTTCCTTGCGCACCTTCAGGACCGGTTAAGCCGATTGGCCCTTGTGGCCCAGTCAACCCAATCACTCCTTGCAGACCTTGAGGACCAATTTCACCCTGAGGGCCAGTCAATCCGACCGGTCCTTGCAGACCAGTTAGACCCTGAGGTCCTTGGTCACCTTGAATACCCTGTACTCCAGGGTTTCCCTGTGCACCATCAGCTCCAGTCAACCCAATCGGTCCCTGTGGACCGGTTAAGCCAATTGGGCCTTGTGGACCAGCAGGTCCCTGTGGACCGGTAGCACCAACCTGGCAAGCACTAACTGTGAAAGCCCAGCTGTTAGTAGCTCCCAGATCACTGTGACCCGTACTGTGTCCATCCAGCTGCTGACTTCCACCTTCAGGATCATCATAGATAGTAGCAACTACTGTGTGGTTTCCCACAGAAACAGCTACGGGAGCAGGAGTTGACCAGAAAGTAGGTTCATCGTGGCGGTGAACAATTGTCACACCGTCCAAAGTAACCACTAAATGGTCTGAAGTTTCATCATAATCAGCTGCACCGTAGAAAGTTAAGTTTTGAGGACCGCAACCAACACCAATTCCAAAGACGCTGGCGCTTTCGGCCAAAACAGCGGAAGGACTAGCCAAAAAGGCTAAAGAAAGAATAATTCCAAGAAATTTTTTCAATTTGTTCACCCCCTTCGCTTAAGACTAAAAATAATAATATCTTGGTAACCTATAACTTTATGTTATATCTACTACTTTTTACTACAAATCAAGAAGATTGTCAAGTACAACTAAAATTAATTATGAACTTATAGTTCTACAATTTAGGTGAAATTTAACTAGTTATGGAAGATAAAAGCCAGAGGCGTTTAAAGACTACTAGTGTTGAGGACTGGTTCGGGATGGCGGCCGGAAGGGTCGGTGTGGCCGGCTCCCAGTGGCTCGGCAACAGAGATAAGAGCGTTGCGCACTTGGATCCAAGTTGCCCCGGGGTTAGTTTTTAAGTAAAGTGCAGCCGCTCCAGCCACGTGGGGTGTGGCCATGCTTGTACCACTGATCGTTGCGTAAGAACTTCCTCGCCAAGTTGAATAAATGTTAACTCCTGGAGCAGCGATATCAACCGCACTTCCATAGTTGGAAAACGAAGCAAAGGTATCATCGGCTCCGTAACTAGTTGGGATACCAACTCCACTGCTAGCACCATCAGAATCCGCCAGTGCCGAAACAGTAATGACGCTGTCATCGTAGGCAGCTGGTACGAAATTGGCAGCGTTAGCACTGCTGTTGCCAGTGGCAACCACCACAGTGATACCAGCGTCCCTCACCCGACAAATTGCTAGGTGCAACGCGTCAAAGTTGCTATTTCCACAATTATTATCACTTGTTCCTCCACCGGCTAAACTCATGTTCATTACCTTAATGTTATAAGTAGCCGCATTAGCAACAACCCAATCAAGTCCACAAATTACCCCGGACCAAGTACCATTACCGCGGCGATCCAAAACTTTGACGGCGATCAATTTAGCCTGAGACGCTACCCCAACCACACCAGCTGTGTTGTCCAAAGCGGCAATTGTGCCAGCAACATGAGTGCCATGGCCATTATCGTCATTGGCATTGGAAGTTCTTTTCACGCAAGTCTTGTTGGCGATAATATTGGCCGCCAAATCCGGATGCGATAACTGAATACCAGTATCCACCACCGCCACTCCCACACCATTTGCCTCATTGGTGTTTATATCAGCTTCAACACGGTTAATTCCAGTTGGCAGGGTTTGTACTGCTGTACCGCTTAAATGGTTGGCAACACTAACTTCGCGATCTTCGGAAACAAATTTAACTCTTTTGTCCCTCCTCACCCTCTCCAGTTGGTTGGAATTAAACTTGGCTTTATAACCTCTAACGCTTTGGTGATACCTTTCTTCGGCGGAAAACTGTCCTTCAGAGGACATTTGGTCCGTAGCCAACTCAACCTCGACATTATCTTTCAAGACTACAATATAATCACGCGGTGGGCCTTCTTTGCGAGCTTGGGCGACAGTAAAGGAGACAATCAGTAGTAGCAGAGGTAGCACGATGAGGATTAGCTTTCTCATACTGAAGTAAAGTTTAGCACTAAATTAATACTAGGTCAAGAAAATCCCTCTTATTAAGAGGTTTAATCAGTGAGAAAAAGTTTTGAAGCTAAAAAAGATTAGAAAATTACTGGAGGATTTAAAAGCGATTAAAAAAGGCCTAACAAAAACCGGCCTTTTTGTTTAGCACTTATGCTTGACAAAGCGCTAAATTTTAGATGCGTAAAAAGGTTAACTTTTGTGTATTTTTGGGGAAAAGTAAGGGATTTATGCCACTAAAAATCGTCTCGATAAATTATTGAAAAATTGTCAATAATTTATTGTCCATTTAAAATGGTCAACGACTTTATATAATCTAACTTCTTTCTTTAAAGAAGCAGGGTTATGACCAAAATATACGCTTTGAACTTGAAATCTGTCAAGTACCTTTTTTGGGAGAGTTAAAAAGCACAACTTCCTCTTGTGGAGGAAGTTAGTGTTCTGAAAGGCTTTTTAGTTGGATTATGTCAGCTTTTCCCCCTTGCGGAGAGAAAAGCGATCTGCTGTCCAGATAGTTACACATTAAAGAAAGAAAGGGTGTTTGTCAACTCTAACAAAAGGGGTATAAAGGGCTCAAAGTAGTTAATTTGAAGCTAAAAAAGTTATAATTTTATCACTTTTCCCAGCAATCGGAAATGTGGATGTCAACTTTAACCGGTACTAACCTCAGGAGCTTTTTGCCAGCTAGCACCATTTTCTCTTCGACAATTTTGGCAACTGACTCAGCCAGGTCGTCTCTGGCCTCAACCACAATTTCATCGTGAACAGTGTGGATTAAATGCGCAGCCAGTTTGTCTTTCTTAATCGCATCGTGAATAAACACCAGAGCGTACTTGGTAATATCCGCACTTGTCCCCTGAATTGGCGTGTTTTTGCCTTGCCTCTCCACAGCACCGATGAGTTTCTGATAATCTGGATCAGCTTTATCCGGCATGATAAAACTGCGTTTACGACCACCAAGAGTACGCACGTAACCGTAACGAAGGGCGTCCCGACCCATGTTGTCGAGCCAACGTTTAACTTTTTTGTAAGCGGAAAAATAAACGTCCAAAAGTTTTTTTGATTCTTCCACTGACAAACCGATTTGCAAACCCAAAGAAGTGGCTCCCCGACCGTACATCAAACCAAAGTTAATGGATTTAGCTTGAAAACGCTTGTCTTTATCAACTTTCTCAATAGGGATGCGAAACATTTGACTGGCAGTCAGGGTGTGCAAGTCCACGTCATCCTTAAAAGCTTTCAAGAAGGCCGGGTCCTGGCTAACTTCAGCCATAATTCTCAGTTCAATTTGGGAGTAATCAGCGGTGATCAACTTATAGCCGGGGCTGGCAATAAAACAGCTACGGAAACCACTTTCAGCCGGTATCTGCTGCAAATTAGGGTTGTTGCAGGCAAAACGGCCTGTGTCAGCTCCCAACTGCAAGAAATCTGGGTGAAGCCGGTTATCCAAGGGGTGGATTTTTTCTAAAATGGTGTCCCCAAAAGCAGTGATCATTTTTTCAAAACCACGGTATTCGAGCATTTTTTTAGCCAGAGGGTGGTCAATTTTAGAGAGAGTGGCCTCCGAAGTATTAGGCAGTTCCAACCCAAGTTTTTTGAAAGCTTCCAGGAGCTGGAGAGGGCTGTCCAAATTGATATTGTCAGCTTCGTTACCGAACAAATCAACTTGATTAAACTCGATTAAATGAGAGAGTTCCTTCTGAATCTCGTGGTTAATAAGGTTGCGTTTTTCCTGTAGCTCTGCTATGTGAGCTTTCCATTTCTCCCGATCAATCAGCGAGCCTCTTAGCTCCATTTCCGCCACTACTTCCACCACCGCAAATTCAAGACGGGCTGTTTCAATGAGCTCATCTTCCTTGAGGATCTCAAACTGCTTACGGAAAATCTCATGCAGAACAATTGCATCGCGTGCAGCGTAATCCAGCTGTTCTTTGGTGAAAATTCCCCTTAGTGCCGGGCTGGCCGGATCTGTAAAGGTGTCGCGGATAGTTTTATCAATTTTCAGCCCCAAGTATTTATCCGCCAAGCTTCTTAAGGAAATATCCCTCGAAATACCGCAAGTGATCACTCTTTCGGCAAGCATAGTGTCGTAAAGGTTACCAAGCCGTATCCCAGCCTGAGCTTTGAGAAGGGAGTAGTCAAATTTGGCGTTTTGGGCGATTTTTAAGGGCCGGTCAGCTTCCAGTAGGATTTTCAGAGGTGAAAGATCTACTTTTTGGCACTCAATTACCCAAGCTCGATCTTTGGTAGCGATTTGCAGCAAAAAAAGCTTGGCAGTCAGAGGATCAAGTTTATTACCTTCAGTATCCAAGCTAATAGTCTGCTGCCTTTCCAGTTCGGGGATGATTTTGGAGAGATCTTCGTCAGAACTGATCAGTTGGTAGTCAAGCTCTTGAGTTGTTTGGGTTTGGGTTTCAGGGTTCATTAAACTGTTTTCAATTTCTTTTTTAAAACTTCTCTGACAGTAGTCGGATTAGCAGTACCGGCTGCTTTGCGCATCACTTGCCCCAGCAAAAAATCAAAAGAAATTTCTTTGCCTGAGCGGTAATCAGCTACTGCTTTGGTATTTTCAGTTAGGGCTGCCTCTACCAAAGTTTCGATTTTACTTTCATCAGAAACCTGACGCAAGCCTAAAGTCTCAATTACCTTAGTGGGCATTTCGCCGCTTTCTAAAACTTTAGCGAAAACTTTTTTTGCCGCTTGACTAGAAAGCTCGCCTCGGTCTAGGAGTAAAAGCAGCTCGGCTAAGTGGGCTGGTTCGGCCTTCACGGCAGACACCACAACTAGTTTCTCGTTTAAGTAGCGGCTAAGTTCATTAGTAACCCAATTAGCCACTTTTTTAGCTTTTGACGAGCGGCTTTGGTCGGCGGCAGCACTTTCGGTTTTAGTATACACTTTCAAGGCCTCTTCAAACCAGTCGGCAACCTCTTTTTCTTCAGCTAAAATTTTTGCTTCTGTCAAACTTATCTCATAATTTTCCTGAAAGCGTTTTATTTTGGCATCTGGAAGCTCTGTAAGCGCCTCTCTGAGTTTTTTTACCTCCTCTCCACTTATCTCCAAGGGCGGCAGATCTGGATCGGGAAAATAACGGTAGTCCGGAGAAGTTTCTTTGGTCCTCTGCGCCACTGTCTCACCTCTGCTTTCTACCCAACCGCGAGTTTCTTGGACGATTTTGCCACCTTCCCCAAGCACTTTAGCTTGGCGGCTAATCTCAAAAACAAGAGCTTTTTCCAAAAAATTAAAGGAGTTGATATTCTTAATCTCAACCTTAGTTCCCAGTTGTCTTTCGCCTTTTGGTTTCAGAGAGACATTGGCATCAAAGCGCATACCGGCTTTTTCCATGTCCGCATCAGCTACTTCCAGGTAGCGGGCAATTTGGTGAATTTTCTTGGCATAGGCTCGCGCTTCCTGGGGCGAATTTATATCCGGCTCAGAAACAATCTCCAGAAGCGGCACACCGGAGCGGTTAAAGTCAATTAAACTCACCCTCTGTCCGTCAATTTCTGCGTGTACTAATTTACCGGTATCCTCTTCCATATGGGCTCTGGTTATGTGGATTTTCTTCTCCCCAACCGTCACAAAGCCGTTTTTGGCAATGGGGTTATCAAACTGGGAAATTTGGTAGCCTTTGGGAAGATCCGGATAAAAATAGCTTTTACGGTCAAATTTATTTTGCAAACTTATTTGGCAGTTTAAGGCTAAACCAACTTTGAGAGCGTTTTCAATTGCTTTTTTATTGACTTTCGGCAGGGCTCCGGGCAAGCCCAAACACACTGGACAAACGTGGCCATTAGGTTCGGACCCAAAATAAACGCTGCTACTAGGGCAAAACATTTTGCTTTTAGTTTTGAGCTGCAGGTGAATTTCTAAACCAATAACAATGTCGTATTCTTTCATAGTTATAATTAAGTCCCTTGTAGCGGGTCCTGTCGGGCTTTACCCCGCTCCGACGTCCTCAAGGTAAACTCTGCGGGCGCTCGAGCGGGGACCCCACGCCCGCCACCCGCTTTCATAAACCTCCCAATTCAATTAAACCCGCCTTAAATTTCTCCAAGATATCGCGCACTTGCGAGCTAGGTAGTTCAAAATTAACGTTGTGCACTATCTCATTGCGAACTTTGTGGGCAAACCACAACCCGTCATAAATTTCCCACTTACCGACAAATTTAACTTTGGCCGCTTTCAAACGCTCACCAGTAGCTTCCAAAGATGGGTACATTTTGCGCAAAACAAAGTCCATTAACTTGTCGGCATCAATGACCGCGGACTTTAAGTTCGAAGGCTTACCAAGAGAGGCTTGTTCCTCAACTTTTTGCCAACCAGTTTTCACTTCTTGGCTGTCCTGCAAAGTTAACTTTCCCTCAGGCACATAGTTTGTCTTACCGAACAAAAATGAAAAAATCCCCATTTACTCTGGTTTCCTTTTATGCCACTCCGTTGCTTGTTCAAAATTATAAGCAGCTTGCAACATTTTCTCTTCTTCCCAGTGGTTAGCTGTGATTTGCAAACCGACTGGTAAATCGCCCACAAAGCCGGCTGGAAGCGAAATTGCCGGTACACCAGCCAAATTCTGTGGCACAGTTAAGATATCTCCCAAATACATCTGGAGAGGATTATCAATTTTCTCACCGAACTTAAAAGGCAGAACCGGCGAAGTTGGGCCAAGTACGAAATCTACTTTCTTGAAAACCTCTTGAAAGTCGTTGTAAATTAAGCGGCGCACTTTAGTTGATTTCAAGTAATAGGCGTCGTAGTAGCCGGAAGACAGAGAGTAAGTTCCCAGCATTATCCGCCGTTTAGCTTCCGGTCCAAACTGGTCTCGAGTTCCACCGTAGCGAACGCCGTCGTAGCGGGCCAGGTTAGTACTTACTTCTGAAGCCATAACCAGATAATAAACCGGAATAGCCTGCTCGCTGTGGGGCAGAGAAACTTCAACTAACTGCCCACCCAAATCCTCAATTTTTTTCGTAGCAGCAAGAAAAATTTCCTTAACTTGTGGGTCGATACCTTCACCAAGATACTCTTTGGGAATTCCAAACTTCTTGCCTTTAATGCTTCTTCCAAGGTTTTTTGAATAGTCCGGCAGAGGTTTGTTGACGCTAGTTGCATCTTGCCTGTCGTAGCCAGCAATGATGTTTAACACCCAGGCAGCATCTTCCACCGTTTGGGTAAGCGGTCCAGCTTGATCCAGTGAATTTCCCATTGGGATCAAACCCCAGCGGCTCACCCGTCCGTAAGTTGGTTTTAAACCCACAACAGAGCAAAAGGAAGCTGGTTGGCGGATACTACCGCCAGTGTCCGTCCCCAGAGCATAAGGCAGGAGGCCAGCAGCGACTGCGGCTGCCGAACCACCGCTGCTGCCACCGGGAACGCGGGTTCTATCCCAGGGATTTTTAGTTTTTTGGTAAGCGGAGTTTTCCGTGGAAGCTCCCATCGCAAACTCGTCGCAGTTGAGCTTACCGATCATGACTGCCTTAACTTTGAGCAGGTTTTCGTAAACAGTGGCGCTGTAAGGCGGTAGAAAATCTTCCAGAATTTTGGAGGCTGCTGTAGTGGCGACTCCCTGGGTGACAATCACGTCTTTGATACCCATGGGCACACCGGTTAACCAGCAAATTTCTTTGGAGTTAGCGATAAGTCGGTCAGCTTCTTGGGCTTGTTTTAAAGCAAGTTCGCCGGTTATGGTGAGAAAAGAACCAAGGTCTTTGTCAGCTTTTTCAGCTTGCTGCAAAGCTTGTTTAGTAACCTCTACCGAAGAAAAGTCCTTTTTCTTTAAACCCTCGTGAATTTGCTTAATAGTTAAAAAGCTTGTATGCATCAATCGAGAATAGCTTTGACTTTAAAAAAGCCGTTGTGTTTGTTTTTCGCATTTTGTAGCACCGATTTTTGTGGCAAGCCTGGCTGAGGCTCATCTCCACGTAGTGCGTTGGTCAAGCCGGAAACATTAAGCAGAGGCTCAACCTTATCAGTGTTAACCTGAGAAAGTTTTTCCGCGTTATAGTCAATCACCTCTTCAAGCTGAGAACGAAACTTTTCAACCTCAGTTTCAGTGAGCTCTAAGTTAGCCAGTTTTGCCACCATTCTTACTTGTTCGCTTGTTAACGCCATATTAAAATCCAAATAAATCGCCCTTGCGGGTGGCACAGGAAGAAGGGGTCCCGACAGCGCGTAAGTTACTGCTGAGCACTGGCGGGAGGGAATCCTGTGACAGAACCCGCTCAAGACTCATTGCATCGCGCGCAGGGCGGCAACGCGTTCCTCCACACTTGGGTGGGTGTTGAAAAGGCCTGCAAACCAACCAACCCCGCCTTTTTGTTTATCTTTGAAGGGGTTTTCAAAATAAAGATGAGCAGTGCCTTTGTTGGCTACTTCCAAAGGTTCCTTGTCTTGGGAGATTTTGACCAGAGCAGTTGCCAAACTGTCCGGATTTCTTGTTAATAAGGCTCCGGAAGCATCGGCCAAAAACTCACGGCGACGACTAACTGCCAAGCGAATCAACTGGGCAATCAAAGGTGAAAGCAAGGCTAGGATAACGGCAATTAAAATTAAAATTCCTCCACCACCGCCACGATCATCTCGACGCCTGCCGCCTCCCCACCACATCATCCGGAAAAACATATCCGCTACCAGTGCGATTAAGCCAACCAAAACAGTCACTACTGCCATCACTCTGATATCGTAATTTTTAATATGGGAAAGCTCGTGCGCTACTACTCCTTCCAACTCTAAACGCGAGAGTTTTTGGAGAATTCCAGTAGTGAAAGCAACCGCCGCGTGTTTTGGATCCCTGCCAGTTGCAAAGGCATTAGGCGCAGTATCGTCAATGATGTAAATTCTGGGCATTGGTTGGCCTTGCGCAATGCACAAGTTTTCCACCAAACGAAACAGTTCTGGATTGTCGCTTTTTTGGATTTGACGAGCCGCCGAAATAGCCAAAATGATCGAATCGGAAAAATAAAATGAGGCAAAATTCATTATCAGGGCAATAACCAGAAAAATAGTGGTAAAACCAACCGCCTCACTTTCCGTGTAACCTAAAGCACTGGTTAAAACGTAGGTAATACCTAAGACAAAAACGGTAAAGGCGACCATCAAAACAATGGTTTTCACCTTATTGGCAGAAACTTGATTATATGCAGTTTGAATTGTCGTCATAATGTTTGGTGCAGAAAAAATTTTTTGTTAGCCGCCATATGAGCACAGCGTCTTTGAACTTGCAAAAAGGTGAAGAGGAAACTGGAACTGACTACCACGACAGTGGAGGAATTCCAGAGGACGTCCCGATCCTTTTTGCATTAGTTCAACAGCCAGCGCAAACTGGTGGCAGTTTGGAGCCACCTTTGCTGTCAAAGGTGGCAAAACTAAAACTTAACTGCGACAGTTTTCTTTTCCTCTTCAGTTGCTTCGAAAAAGTCTTCGGCTTTAAAGCCAAACATCCCAGCAATAATCATCGAGGGAAAGGTTTGAATTTTGGTGTTGTAATCAAGAACATTAGCGTTGTAAAACTGCCGAGCTGAAGCTACTTTCGTCTCAGTATCCGAGACCTCTTGTTGCAGTTCCTTGAAGTTTTCCGATGCTTTTAGTTCCGGATAAGCTTCCGCCACTGCAAAAAGGGATTTCAGAGCTCCAGTCAACATGTTGTCAGCTGCTTCGGCTTCTTTGGCAGAAGAGGCTCCCAGTATGGCGCTGCGCGCCTTAGTAACGTTCTCAAAAACTTCTTTTTCGTGCTTAGCGTAACCTTTGACAGTTTCTACCAAATTGGGAATTAAATCCGCTCGCCTTTTGAGTTGGACATCAATCCCACTCCAACCCTCTTTCACTCGATTGCGGGCGGTCACTAACCCGTTGTAGATACCAAAGACAACTACAACGATTAAAACTACTACTCCGACAATGGCCCACTCCATCTAAAAATCACCTCCCTTAGGTTCAAATTAGCTTTAAATTTTAATGCAGACCAATTATACCTTTGAGTTTACGGTAAGACAAGGTGTTGATCACCTCATCTTTTTCCACCCAACCGCGCCTTGCCCCAGCAATCCCGTACTCCATCAACTCCAGATGAGAGGTATGGTGGGAATCAGTGTCAATTGCGAAACTAATTTTAAAACGTTTAGCCTCTCGAATGAGTAGGTCGGGTAAGTCGGAGCGGTTAGGAAAAGCGTTTATTTCCATGATTTTGTTATTAACAGAAGCAAATTTAAAGATTTTCTCCCAGTCAGCTTCAATACCCTCTCTTTCGAGTAACATTCGTCCAGTTGGGTGGGCAAAAGCATCTACATGAGGGTTTCCCAAGGCTTTTAAAATCCTTTTTGTCATAACTTCGGAGGGTTGCTTGAAACTGGTATGAATTGCGACCAAAACAAAGTCGTGTTTAGCAAGAATTTCATCAGGTATTTGCAGCGTTGCATCAACATTAATATTTACTTCGAGTCCTTTTATTACTCTAATCTTACTTTGTGAGTAATTTATTTGTTCTATTTGCTTCAAGCGTTTGTCGTAATCCAGTAACCGTGGGTAGGAATGGTCGGTTAGAGCAATATACTCTCTCCCTAAGTTTACAGCCGCTTCGACCATTTCACCGATAGTACTGCGACCGTCGCTCCAGGTTGAGTGAGTGTGCAAATCGCCACAGATATCATTTAGCTGGATTAACTGGGGTAGTTTGTGTTCTAAAGCTGCTTCAATCTCACCAGTATCTTCCCGCAACTCAGGAGGCGGAAAACTCATACCTAAAAGTCGGTAAACCTCTTCTTCGGTCTGGAATTTATGCACTTTATTGGTCTTGGTTTCTTTGATACCGTATTCGGAAACCGAATAACCTTTTTCTTGAGCAAGGCGGCGAAGTTTAATATTATGGCTTTTAGAACCCGTCAAATGCTGTAGGAGGTTACCGTAAGTCTCAAGTGGCTGAACCATCAAGTCCACTCGCACACCGGTTTTTAAGGCAATGGTGGCGGTTCTTTCCCCAGCTTCGACTACGCGATCGATACCAGGAGTTTTGGAGAAATGCTTTATCACTGAGTCTGGATCATTTGAAGCTGCCGAAATATCAATATCGCCAACAGTGGGCATCATGCGGCGCAAACTCCCCAAGGTGTCAGCTCGTTTTACTTTGGGGTGTTTGGCTAAATAAGCCATGACTTCTCTGGCAACAGTCTGCGCCACCGGCAGAAGAATGCGGTCGCTTTTACGCTTATAATCCTCAACGCCTTCTAAGATCTTGTCTAAAGTCTTTTCCCTAAAATCTTTTTTTGCTAAAAACCCGGATTTTATCTTCTCTTCCAGGTCAGTAATACTTTCAACTCCAACTTCAGTAAGCTTGTAGGCAGTTTTGGGCCCAACTCCGGGCACTTTAAGAAGTTGGAACATACTCTTATTTATGCCGTGAGTAACCTCTTCAAAATGGCCAACTTTGCCAGTGCGGAAAAGCTCGTCTAGATGGGCTCGTAAACTTTCTCCCAAGCCTGGAACTTCATCCAAACGCTCTTCTTCCCACAAACTTTTGATGTCGGAAGAGGAGTTTTCAACCACATCGGCAGCAGTTTCGTAAGCGCGGATCTGAAATTGATTCATATTCTTGATCTGATAAACTGCCGCAATGCCGCGCAAAAGTTCTGCTATCTCCTTGTTAGTAAACGAAAAAGCCATCGTAAACCCGTTTACCTCGGATGGTGGCAGGCTGAAACGAGGTGTAAGCCATGACTCCTCCGAGGTGGAAACAGTAAAGTCATGATAATCTTGATTATAGTGCAAACTTTTTCCAAAAGAAAAACCCCGCTCTGTCGTTAAACAAAACGGGGCCATGTGCTCATTTCCTTCGATTAGCTGGCCAGTTAGCAGGATTTTCTCCAAACTCTTGAAGAAATTCCCGGCCGTGACCAACTTCAATGCTAATTGGAATTCCGTTTCGACAAGGCAGGCACTCTTGGGCCGACCAGCTGGGAAACTGCTTAGTCACCAAGGCCTCGAGAGGAACGGTAAAGGTGTTTTCTCCCCTCAGCCAAATACAGCTGATGCCGACAACTTCACCACCCAGTTCTTCTACTGCCTTTTTGACTGCTTCGACTGTTCCACCAGTAGTGATGATATCCTCGGCAACGAGAACTTTTTTACCTCTCACCACCTGATCGAAACCACGGTAGAACGCAAAGACTGGCCCCAAACCTTCCGATAGCTCACCCTTAAAAGGTTCGGCATAGGCAAATAGAACCACGCAACGCCTTGCAAGCAGCACGGCGAAAGGAATAGCTCCAACCGCAGCGCAAGCAACCACCTGGATTTGGCCTTGATCAACCAGGTCTTTTATTTGCTCGTAAGATTCCTCTGCCAAGTCAGCTAGCAAAGGCGGTTCGGTCGAAATCAGGTCCTTGTTGACGTAAGCGTTGCCGTGTCTTCCAGAGGTGAAAACGAAGTGTCCTTCAAGAAGAGCGTCTAAGTTCTTGATGTCTTCAATGATATCTTCCTCGTCCATTTCCCCTCCTAGAGATTGCGGATTTCGGCGGTCAAGACTTCAGCGACTGCTTTGGGATCCTCAGCGTTAGTGAACTGACGACCGAAAATTGCGTTGAACTTCGGCCCGGCGACTTTTCCAGCTTCGCTAACCTTCCCACCCTGGTCAATGAAGCCTGGTGCTGACAGGGTGAACCTACCTACACCAATTTCTCGGTCGAATTGTTCTCGGTAGAGCTCAACAAACTCCGACTTGTTACCTGGGACGATGAAGTCTGTTACTCCCAGCTGTGCAGCGGTTCCGTAAATCCGCTCTGGTGCTTCGTCAGCGACGTAACCTTCCTCGCTAACCAAGAAACCCTTCTGAGTCATGTGGCCACCAACGATTGGCGTCACGCCGACCTCCTGAAGAGCCTTGACCCACCTTGCCAGGGTTTCGCAGCCGCCGAAGGGGAAAAGTATGGCGGCATCCACACCGCACTCGGCCATCAACTGGGCGTATTCTTGATCCAGATCCGGAATGTCAGTACCACCCTTCTGGTGGTCGGATCACTGGCAGTGAGTCGTGAGAGGGCTTCAGACAGGCAACTGTTGGACCTAGACCGTAGCGCAAAGCCAACATCCACCCTATTTTGTAGCCGGCGATACCTGGTACCTGACGGGTTTCCCTGACGATCTCTTCCGCTCTTTTTAGATCGCGGATGTCGAGGGCTGGGATGACACCTTTGTCAACACTAAACAGGCTAGACATGATCTTTTCCTTTCTTAGTTATGAAATTGTTTAGGTTCGAAAAGGATTTTACTCTAACTATAAGTCCTCGTCAACCAAATTTGTTATGTGAACATAATACTAAAGGTAATTTAGAGAAAATTATGGAATTACTAGGCACGTATATTTACCAATACCAAATTAGCATTTTGTCTTACTACTAGTACTCCTAAGCCCAAAAATACTATTATAATAGGTATATTAGTTTTATCACTTAGTCTTAACTAAAATTGACTATTGAGCCTTGTTTTGCTAAACTAGTCAGGCTTTGTGGACCCGTGGTGTAGCGGTTAACATGCCTCTCTGTCGAAGAGGAGATCGCCGGTTCGATTCCGGTCGGGTCCGCCACTTGAGCCTCAAAATTCCCTCTTGCAACAACAATTATTGTTTGCTAGTGTGTTATTAACACCTCTAAAATTAGAGGTTCCCCTAACTGCCTCTTTTGAGAAAATAACCTACTGCCCTTTCGAAAATTGTTAAAGAAGGGATCTTCATGGCGAGAAACAAACTGCAGACTTCTGATCTTATGGAACAAAACCGCTCTTGGCTCTCCACCGGAATTGTTATTTTAATAGTGGTTGCTCTGGGGTTTTTGGCTTTTGATACTATTTCCCGCGATAGCGGTGACCAAGGTAAACAAGAAGAAGAGCAAGAAGATGGTGCTAAAGATGAGCAAAAAGAGGACAGAGGTACCCAAGACCAACAAGGTGAGGGAACAACTCTACCCTCTACCCATACCGTTGCCAAAGGCGACAGTCTTTGGAAACTGGCGATAGCGTATTACAACGATGGTTATAAATGGACGGTAATTGCCTCAGAAAATAAACTGGCTAACCCGGATGTCATCCACGCCGGTAACAATTTAACAATTCCCAAGATTGAAACTGCGGCCCCTGCACCCAGCGCCCAGCTCCCGACAACCTACACGGTAGTTCGCGGTGACACTTTGTGGGAACTCTCTCAGAAATACTATAACGACCCTTACCAGTGGTTTAGAATTCGTGATGCGAACGCTGGAAAGGTGGGTAAATTACCAAACGGCCGACCGTTGATCGAGATCGGGAGTGTCCTGACCATACCCAAACTCTAAAGGTTTGAAATTCAAACCTGCTTAGTGTAAACTGACCTCTGAAACTAGAGGTCAGTTTCATTTAATGCGGGTAGAGTCAGCTGGTACGATGCCACCTTCCCAAGGTGGAGGAACGGGTTCGATTCCCGTTACCCGCTCCATGCCGATGTAGCTCAGCTGGTAGAGCGCCGCTTTCGTAAAGCGTGGGTCGTCAGTTCGAATCTGACCATCGGCTCCAAATTCAAAAACAAAAAGTAGGCCGTGGGTTCGACTCCCACTCTCGGCTCCAGTTGCAAACTCTAAACTCTTGCGCAATAATGCAGATACTTGTCCATGAAAAAACGAAGTTCTTCCAGTCTTCCCGAATATAGTTACCGTCAAAGTTTGAAAAAAGAAGAAGTCAAGGTTTATCGGCGGATCGCTTTAATTTTAACCGCTGTTTTTGTAATTCTGGCGATCATCTGGTTCATGGGCACCACTTTCTTGAGCGCTCTAGGTACACTTTCCAACGGCAATGATCAAGAAACACCCTCTTCCAGCAACGAGGCTCTCCCCCTTTTAACACCGGAAATTGACAAACTCCCCACTGCTACAAAAGAGAGTGAGATTTCCGTTACCGGAGAAACAACTGCGGAAATAGAAGTGGTGCTCTTTGTTAACGACCAAGAAGTAGGTAAAACCAAGGCAGATACTACCGGAACTTTCAAATTTGAGAAAGTTGCTTTGAAAGATGGGTTGAATTTAATTAAAGTTGTGGCAACTGATGAGTACGGAAAAACAGAGGAAGCAACTGCAACCATAACCCAGGATAAAACTAAGCCTTCTCTGGCACTAGAGAGCCCAGTAGACGGTGCCAATTACCCCTCAACTACTAAAACTGTTAATGTCTCCGGAACGACTGATCCTGAGGCAGTTGTTTACGTCAATGGCTCGCAGGCAGTCGTTGCTAGTAGTGGGAAGTTTAGCTTTAACTTACCAGTTGGCACTGGCAGTAACGAAATTGAGGCCAGCGCTACTGATGCGGCAGGCAATTCAACTAACCTCAGAATTACTATCACGGTTGAGGCTAGTTAAAAAGACACCCAAGGCAACAATCACCCAAAATTCCATACTTAAGTCGTTCTTAAAATAAGGTACATCCACTAAACCGTGGACCAAAATTGCCACTAAAGAAGCAGCTAGTCCGAAAGTCAAGAAATTAGCTTTCGGCGGTCTAATCAAGTCAAAAAACAGCCAAAGCACAAGGCTAACAAACGAAAGTAACCCGAACAATCCCGTCTCAATCCAAAAATTTAAGACTAGGTTGTGGGGGTACTGCAAGTCCTCAGAGCTGCAGGTTCGATACTCATTATCCAAAAGGTGGTAACCGTTTAAGCCGGCCCCAAAAATAGGCCTATCCTCAATCAATTTAACTGCTCCCTCCCACAAACACAGGCGTTGGTGAATAGTTTTTTCTTGAAAATTAAATCTAAAAAATTCCCCAATATTAGCAAGTAAAATAATGTTTAAAACGACGGCCAAACCTAAAAAAATGAGCAAAATTTTAGAAAAAAGCGGGAATAAATCACTTTTTAATTTTTTAATAATTAATAAGCAGCCTAAAAAACTTGCTGCAGCTAAAACTCCAAGCCAAGCGCCTCGGGAACCACTCACCCACAAACCAGCCAGTAGAAGTAAGAAGTACGAAGCAAGAAGTAAAAAGTTTTTTGGGTTTCTTTTTTTGTCCGACCAAAAATTCAACATGTAACCTGCTGTTAAGAAAACAAGCGGCCCAAGAAATAAGCCAACTGCGTTGGAGGTAGTGTAAAAAGCACTGACTCTCCCCCGCTCAAGAAACTCTAGCGGGTTGCCAGGGTTAAAACTAGTTAGCTTCTCAAAAATAGCAAAAGCTGCCACAATAACACCTGAGGTCAACAAGGGTAAAACAACTCCCCAAACGTTCTTAGTCGCTCTTAAATAATCTAAAACAACAATAAAAATTAAAACCGGCTCAATAAAATAGGCTTTGTAAATACCTAAAGCGCCAATTTTATCCGGTGAGACTAAAACGCTGATACCTGAAAAAAATATCAATGAGCCAGTTACTATTTGGTATTTTTTTGGTATTAGCACCTTCAGGTCTGCAATTAACTTTTCGAACGAACCTGTCTGCCTCAATTTCACAAACAGCCAAGCAAAAAAAGTTGTCAGTATCAAAACTTCCAGCAGAGTGAAAGGAACAGGCGAAACACACCACTCAAAGCTCTTACAACGGATTAAATACGCTGGCAATGCTGCTAAAGTGAGGAAAATTAACCAAGAGACAAGCTTATTCATCAGAAGCTTTACGGCCTAGTAGATCTAAATCGATTTCTGTAAGCAACAATAAAGCAAGGAAAATAACTAGTTCAGTTACCACTGTGATCGCCGCAGCGGCATTAAAACCAAACTTAGGAATTAAAATTAGGTTCAAAACTAGATTGAGGAGAACCGCAAAACCGTAAACAAAGGGCAAAAAGATTTCTTTATTCAAAGTTACTACGGTCCAGACAAGAAGCGAGGTGACAAAAAAAATCGGCAAACCAAGAAGGAGGATGCGCAGCGTCAATATAGCTTCAGAATAATCTCCGAAGAAGCTAACCGTGTAGGGTGCCAAAAACCAGCCCACCAAGGTTCCTACCACTCCAAAAGCAAAGAGTTTTTGCCCTACACTGCGCACGTCCTCAGAAAACTTTATTTTGTTGTCTTTATGAGAGCTCAACATTGCTGGGTAAGCAGCGTTGACCAGATAAGTAGGCAGAGCAATGGCAAAGTCGAAAATTCGGTAGGCTAAACCGTAAATACCTACGGCAACAGCTGCACTCATACCTCCAATTTCTTGATAATTACTGAGAGCAATAATCTGTTTATCGACGTTCGCGTTAATTTGACTAAAAACTATCATTAAACCCAAAGGAAAGCTTGCTAAGAGCAGAGACTTCCAAAGGCTAAAATCAAACCCGAAACCTCTAATTTTAAATAATCTTTGAGCTAAATAAAGACCAAGAGCTGCCTTGGCAAGGTTGCCTAATAAGAAAACGGTCACTATCCACAAAATTCCCCCTCCCAAAAACACCGCCAGGAAGACAAGCAGTAAAGTGGTTATACTTCCAACTATCTCGCTGAGAGCGTATTGGTCCCACCGGAGTTTGGTTTGGAAGATAGCGGTAGCAGTGTTAAATAGAGCCTGAAGGAGAATTAAAAAGACCCCAACAATTATTCCGAGCTTCACAGTTTGGGAATGTGGGAGAAAAGAAAGTACAGCCAGAGCTAAGAAAATACTTATTAAACTTAGAACTAACCTCAAGCCAAATAACTCTTTAAAGTAATCGCTAGCTTTTTCTTCGTCAGCAACTGCCTTTTTAACCACAATACCGTTTAAGCCAAAATCAGCAAGGAGGGAAAATAGAGCAAGATAGGCAGTTATAGTCACAAAATCACCCCAAACTTCCTTGGAAAGGTTTTGGGTAATGAGAAAAGTGACGATTAAAACTGAAACTGTGGAAACTAAACGACTAAAAAGTTGGGCTCCGCTATTGAAAATAAGTTTAAAATCAAAATTCATTTAAAAACTACCTTCTCGGAAAGTCTGCCCTTAACGATTTCGCCAATAACGTAAACCCTCTCTCCTCGCCCTGATAGGAAATTTATAATTTTATCAATTATTTTATTGCTTGCGATGCCGATCATTCCTAACCCCATATTAAAAGTGTTTCTCATCTCCCGATCGCTAACCCCACCTCTTGTTTGCATTTCTTGAAAAATGTCAAGAGGCGGCCAACTATCCTTTTTCACTTGCGCTGCTAGACCATCTGGAATGATCTTACCAAGCTTTCCCACAATTCCACCACCCGTAATATGAGCCCATCCATGGATATCAAAAACTTGATTGGCTTCCAAAACCGGCTTCACGTAGATCTTAGTTGGCTCAATAATTTGGGAACGGAGCTTGTAGTTTCTTTTAACGGTTTGGGGAGACAAAACTTTTCTTATTAAGGAAAAACCGTTGCTGTGAACTCCAGAAGAAGCTAAGCCAAAGATAACATCCCCTTCTTGAATTTTTTCTCCGGTTATCAACCTATTTCTCTCAAAAACACCAACCGCAAAACCAGCTAAATCGTACTCACCTTGTTCATAAAAATCCGGCATTTCAGCAGTTTCTCCTGTAGTGTAAACACAACCTGCTTGTAAACAACCAGCCACTACTCCTTCAACTACTTCGGCCATAACTTTCGGATTGATCTTACCGGTTGCACGATAGAGGGCAAAACCTAATGGGGTAATATTGTTACGAGCCAAGTCGTTGACACACATGGCTACTACATCCACACCAACAGCTCGGTTTTCCTTCAAAGAGGAAGCGTATTTGAGTTTAGTACCAACTCCGTCGGCTGCTAAAGCCAGCATTGGCTCACGCAAACCCTTAAAATCAGCTTTTAGTCCCACAACGTGATCCACAAGGACCGCGTTTTTGTTAAAGGTCTTTGAAAGCTGTCTAAAAGCCTCAGAGCTCGCCTTATCACCGGCTTGAACGTCAACTCCAGCTGATTTGTAAGTTAGCCTCTTCATAGATAAACCAATATATTTCATTCGGCGGCAAAAGAAAAGACGCTTGAAGGGTTTTCAAGCGTCAACGGACTGGGTATCTGTCTCTGGCTTCCTTTTTTAGGGTTTCCAGAAGCTCCCTTTCTTCTTGGGTGCGGGCTAGCTGCGACACCAGGTAGGTCTTGAGATTACCACGAGCAATCCGATGCAGGGCTTCAATCTGCACCTCATGTTCAATGGGTAAAAGAGCCCTCGCAACCTCTTCCGGGGTCTCCCCAAGTTTCCACCAAGCTTCGTAGCGCACAAAGAGAACGTCTCCCTTATCATACTCCTGATGGACCTTTTGGCAAAAAATAGGTATTGGCCACTTTTTACCCGTCGCCTCACAAAAACGCATGTGGGTGTAAACCCTGCGGATCCCGTACATCCAGCGACCGCCATGACCTAGGTGCTGGTTCAGGCCATTGTAGCGAAGTATGACCTCTTTTGGAGTCTGGGGCATCCAACCCAGCTGGTGAAAGTAGTCAAGCTCGTAACGGCCAAAAATCCTCAATAGCTGGCTGGTTAAGTCTCCCTCAGGGTCAGCAACGTATGTATCTTCTTTGGGAAAACCCCTCTCAACGATCAGGTCCAAACCACCTTTTTCCGGAGCGCTAGTCACGACTGCCACAGTTTTGACAAGCCCGTGAAGTAGTTGACCAGGCTGCTGGGCTTCCCAAACTGCAGCGCTGGTTGATCCTCCACCAGAAATGAGGTGGATAGTTTCTATCATGATCTGTCTCCTTAAATTACTTGATCTAGCTTAACAAACTACCCAACAAAAGAAAAGACACCTTACACTATGTTAGAATGTTGCTCCAAAGTGGGCATTTAGCTCAGTTGGTTAGAGCGTTGCATTCACATTGCAAAGGTCGCTGGTTCGAATCCAGCAATGCCCACCATTTACACTCCTTGCGCGCAACGAAGCTGGTCAGTATAATTAAACTTGTCTTTTTTTACGCTTACTATGCTAGAAGAAAAAACTTCGTTTTGGGCACTGGTTATTGATGTTGTCGAAACCGTCGTCGTCGCGGCGGCGATTTTTGTGGTGGTTTATCTTTTCCTTTTGCAACCCCACCAAGTAAAAGGTGCTTCAATGAAACCAAATTTCCACGATGGGGAATACATTTTAACTGATAAGGTTTCTTACCGTTTTTCCGAACCCCAAAGGGGTGACGTGATTATTTTTAAATCGCCAACTGACCCGGATGTAGATTTTATCAAAAGAATAATTGCCTTACCAGGAGAGAGGGTTAAAATTGCCGGCGGTAAAGTAACTATCTTTAACGACCAAAACCCAAACGGCCTAACTTTAAACGAACCTTACCAGACTAACGGTTCCACTTCCGCTGGAAAAGAAGCTCCTGACAACACTGAAGTAACTATTGATAAAGATGAGTATTTTGTTCTGGGAGACAATCGGGTGGAAAGTTTTGACTCTCGAAGCTGGGGGGCCCTACCTAAGAAAAACATTATCGGTAAAGCTTGGCTGCGTTACTGGCCCTTTTCTAAACTGGGCTTTGTTAAGCACTATCAGTATAAGTGAGTCTAGACAGTTAACCTTCTGTAGATATTTGCAAGCTCCTCGTCGGTTTTGAAAATTAAAAGTAGCCTACCACCACGAGAGGATTTAAGAAGCTTAGTCTTACAACCAGTCGAAGAGGCGATTTCTTCCTCAACTCTAGCCACATCTGGAGTGTGTTCGTACTCCCGAGCAGTTCTGGGTTTGATATCGCTTGCCGATTTAAGTCTTCTAACTAACTCCTCGGTTGAACGCACGCCTAAGTTTTCGCTTAGAATTTGCTTATAAGCTTGGAGCATGAGGTTGATATCCTCCAAACCGAGCAAGGCTTTGGCATGACCTTCGGTGATAGAGCTCGACAACAACCCATCCTTCAAAGCATCCGGTAGTTCTAACAATCGCAAGGTGTTGGAAACGTAAGGTCCGCTTTTACCAACTCGTTGACCCACTTCAGTGGCGGTCAACCCAAATTCATCAATGAGCCTCTTGTAGGCTTGGGAACGCTCTAGGGGGTTTAAATCCACTCTCTGCACGTTTTCTACAATCGCCATTTCCAGCATTCCTTGGGGAGTAGTCTCCCGAATGATTACCGACAGTCTGGTTAAGCCGGCAAGCTTTGCAGCTCTCCAGCGTCGCTCGCCAGCAATAATCTGATAACCAGCCGGAGTTTTGGCGACAATTAGCGGTTCGAGAACTCCGTGTTCACGGATTGATTCAGCTAGCTCTACCAAAGTATCTGGCAAAATTTGCCCACGGGGTTGGAGGGGGTTAGGCTGAAGGGCATCAATATCTAGTTCTGTAGCTTCCGTGTTCTCAACTTCCATTAGGAACTTTCTGTTGGGCTCACCTCAACAAATTTCTTTCCAAGTTTGGTCTTAACGTTCAAAGTCCCGCTTACTTTAGCAAATAAGGTGTGGTCCCTACCGCGAGCAACTCCATCTCCTTCGTGAAAGTTAGTCCCTTTTTGCCGCAAAATTACCTCCCCGGCGGAAACTGACTGACCTCCAAAAATTTTGAAGCCCAGTCTCTTGCCGGCAACATTGCCACCTTGTCTTGCTTTAGAACCACCTGCTTTTTTATGAGCCATTTAATTAAACAATTATTATTAACTGCCGATTTTGTCTATCCGTACCACAGTTAGCTTTTGACGATGACCGGTTTTTTTGTGGTAACCGGTTTTAGCCTTGTATTTAAAAACAGAAATCTTTTTACCCTTGGCTTGATCAACTACAGTCGCCTTAACCTTGATTGGAAGTTTGTCTTTGCCAATCTCAACTTTATCACCATCTACGGCAAGTAATACCTCGTCAAACTCTACGGGTTTACCTTTTTCGACAGGTAGTTTCTCAATTTTTATTTGCTGACCAACGGAAACTTTATACTGCTTACCGCCGGTTCTAATGACCGCGTAGTTCACGAACGTAATGATATAGGCTAAACTCTTCCCTGTCAACTGGCTCTCTTTACAAGCAGACAGTATCACACCAGCCACTAAAAACAGGCTTAGTTTTGATCAAAACCTCCAAACTTTTTGTGTAAATGCACTGACTCTGCTAGTGCGATCAAAATCATCATTGACACAAGAGAGCTGCCACCGAAAGAAACAAAAGGCAGGGTAATGCCGGTAATCGGCAAAAGCCCCATGTTCATACCAGCGTTAACAAAAACTTGGGAGGCAATGATAAGGCTAGCTCCGTAGCAGATAAAAGAGCCAGCCCTACTTTGAGCACTGGCCCCAATTGAAAGCAACCGCCAAATTAAAACTCCAAACAAAACTAGAATTAGTAAAACTCCTACGAACCCCAGTTCCTCTGCAGTCGTCGCAAAAATAAAATCGGTTTTTTGTTCAGGCAGAAAGTTTAGATGGCTTTGAGTACCACGCCCAAAACCTCTGCCCAAAAACTGACCGCTGCCAACGGCAATTATTGACTGGACCAGGTTGTAACCTGATCCCAATGGATCTACCGAAGGGTTTAAGAAACTCAGCAGTCTTTCTTTTTGATAATCCTTAAGGAGGTTAAAGATAAGAGGCAGGCTGACCAAACCAAAAGTAAGAAGAGCTAAAAAATGCCTAAATTTAATGCCTGTCACATAAATGAGACCAAGCCAAAACAAGGCCAAAATTAGCGAACTTCCCAAATCCGGTTGGACGAAAATAAATAAGGTTGGTAATAACACTAGCGCAAGCGACAAAAGTACATTACGAATTTTAGAAGGTGAAAACCTAAGAAAAAAAGCGGTCAAGGTCAAAGTTAAAACAGGCTTTGCTAGTTCAGAAGGCTGCAGAGTAAAAAACCCAAAGTCAATCCAACGAGTTGACCCGCGGGTTTCAATACCCAAAATAAAGGTAACTAAGAGTAGTAAAACTAATAAGCTGTACAAAAACCAAGCTGAGTTTAAAAGAAAACGGTAGTTAAGAAAGATGACCAAAAATCCAAAGAATAGTCCAACCAAAATATAAACTAGCTCCCGTACGACAAAACTAAATTGATCTACTTCCCCAACTGAAGTGCTGAAAACCATAAAGACACCGATAACGGTTAGCAGAAAAGTTGAGAGCAAAAGTAACCAATCTAGGCTGAAAATAATTTTCCGCATGGGAGTTCTAGAGGCGAGTAATTTTTATTGATCCACCCTGTTTTAATTCTTTGGCTAAAGTTTCCTTTTTGATAAGTTCAGTAAAGGTAGCTGGCCATGAAGGTAGAGTAACGGAAACCGTCTCATCAAGGCGGCAGTTGGCGATCTTTCTCTCTTCCTGAACAGAACGGATAAGTTCACGAGCCTCTCCCTCAAGTCGAAGCTGTTCGTTTAAAGTGGTATCGAGCAAGATTTTCTCCTTTAGTTTAGCATCGAAAATTATTTCTTTGACGTTAACTTCTTCGGCAAGCAAAAACTCGACTTCCTTGGAGAGCTCCTGGCCTCCATAGCTAGCCGACTGCAACGGCTGACGAACTTTGATATTCTCTAGTTTTCTTGCTGAATGCATTTTACTAGCTATTCCCATTGCCAGAGTCATCTCTTCCTCCAAATCGTTATCAATTAGGTAAGGACTTTGGGGCCAATCTTCAAGATGGACAGAAAGCCTGTCAGTTAAGTTGCGATAAATACTTTCAGTGGTGAAGGGTATAAAGGGAGCCAAAATTTTTGAAACAGTGGTGACAACTACCCAAAGAGTTTGATAGGCATCAGACTTGTCTTTACCTTCTTTCACTGTTGGGCCAATTCGGTTGCGTATTCTGCGCACGTACCAGTTGGAAAGATCATCAACCACAAAACTTTCCGCGAGCGAGGCAGCGCGAGAGGCATCGTATTCTTCCAAAGCGGTCTTAATATTTTCAGCACAAGAAGTGAGCCGCGATAAAATCCATTTATCCAAAGTGTACTTTGGAAAAAAGCCCACTTCCTCGGGTTTCCAGCCTTCTATGCGTGCATAATTTACTAAAAAGACGTAAACGTTCCAAAGACGCAGGTGGAAAAAACGTCGTACTTCATCAGCTACATGATACCCAAAATTAACATTATTCTCCGGGTTTGTGCGCAGATAAAGCCAACGCATCACGTCCACGCCCATTTTTTCAGCGGCGCTGTCAAACCAAATGGCGTTGCCTTTGGATTTGTGCATTTCCTCTCCTTTTTCGTCGCGTACTTGTCCATGACCCAAGAGAGTTTTAAACGGCGCAACCTCTTCCAGAGCCACTGACATGGCAATTAAAGAGTAAAACCAGTTTTTAAATTGACCAGGAAAGGATTCGGTAATAAAATCAGCCGGAAACCACTCCTGCCAATAGGTTTTATCGTCAAAGTATTTTAAAGTCGAGAAAGGAACAATACCGGCGTCTAACCAAGGATTACCCACGTCGGCAATTCGACTGGAAACTGCAGAGCACTTGGAACATTTGATTTTAACCTGGTCCACCCAAGGACGGTGAGGAGACTTACCTCTGAAGGTGTCGAAACCACTGACTGCCTTTTTTTCCAGTTCATCCCTAGAGCCAATAACTTCAAAATTACCACAATGCAAACACTCCCAAATCGGCAATGCCAAGCCCCAGTAACGTTTCTTGGAAATTAACCAATCATGCATATTCTCGAGCCAATCCAGCTCCCTCTCGTAACCCCATTTTGGTAGCCAATTAACTTTTTTAATCGCCTCTTTCATCAACTGCCGGTAAGTTTTACCTACTTCTGGGTCTTTTCGATCCATGGCTATGTACCACTCATCCACTAACCGCCAAACAAGCTCGGTCTTGCAACGCCAACAGGTTGGATAGCGGTGTTTGTAATTTTCGTCCCTAAAGAAAAACTTTCCGTTTTCTTGTTCTTGCAAATAGTCCAAAATAAGCTCTGGGTGTTTTTTAGCGTTCTGGCCACTAAATTCTCCAAACCCGAGAAGGTAATTTGCTTCTTCGTCGATTAATTCAATAACTGGCAAATTAAATTCTTTAGAGAGTTTAAAGTCCTCTTCACCTGCACTAGGAGCAATATGGACGATCCCAGTACCTTCTTCCTGGGTAACTAAATCAGCCCCGTCGATAACGGTGTGTTTCTCTGCCCCTAAGGCTTTTTTAACTGCTGCCAGATGGTCAAACGGTCCTTGATAAGTAGCTTTAAGCAAATCTCTACCCTTAAAGGATTTAGTTGCCTTTAAACCTAAAGCTTTCAGCCTCTTTTTCATTACAACCAATTTTTCTTTGGTAAGCGCGTAATCTTCTTTGGGGTTAACGGCAACTGCTACGTTGCCGAGAACTGTCCAAGGGGTAGTCGTCCAAACAAGCAGAGAGTTACCTTTGAATTTGCCGCCCCTTAGGAGCAGTTTAAAAAAGACTGCTTTGTGAACTACTTCTTGATACTCTTCAGTTAAAATCTCGTGTTGGGAAATGGCAGTTCCGCAACGCGGGCACCAGGCAACTGTGTCGCGGCCTTTGTAAAGCCAACCTTTATCGTTAACAGTTTTTAAATAGTGCCAAATTGCATAATTGTTTTCATCAGAAGAAGTGTGGTAGGAATTAGCCCAATCCATAAAATAGCCTAAGCGCCTGCTCTGCTGGGTCTGGACTTGGGAATATTTTTTAACCCTTTCTTTGCAGAGGTTGACGAACTCGGCAATTGAGGCAAAAACATCTCCGGCAACTAAGTTCTCAATATCTTTTTTAGTTTTAAGTGCCAGTTCCTTTTCGACCTCAACTTCTACCCATAACCCTTGCTCATCAAAGCCGTTTTGGAAACGCTGTCTTTTTCCCAACATGTTATTGAAGCGTTGCCAAAGATCTTTGTAAGTTCTTCCCCAAGCGTGGTGAACCCCCATTGGGTTATTGGCAGTAATTGGACCATCAATAAAAGAAAACTTCTCTTTAGAGTTTTTATTTTTAGCTAGATATTTTTTGAGAATCTGGTTTTTGTTCCAGTAGTCGAGGATTTCTCTTTCCAGTGCCGGAAAGTCGGTTTTTGGCGAAACTTCTTTAAACATGATCAACATTCTCGCAAAAACCAAGCAAATTAACAAGACTAGGGGTTAGAGGAGGACCAAGACTATTTCTTCTCTGAATCAGAAATCAAAAGTTTGTTGCTTGTCAGCCCGTGAGCGGCCTCCTTTACGCCCAATCTCTGAATAGAAAGCCTGACCGTGGCGACGGCGAACCTCTTCGCCACCTTTCTCTCCAATTCGCGAGTAGAAATCTGGACCGTAGTTTTGGCTAGTAGTCTTACCACCCTTTCGTCCGATTTCGGAGAAAAAGGAAGGCCCGTACTTCTTCTTTACCGCTAATCCTCCTCTTCTACCTGCTTCTTTAGTGGTAATTGTCATCAGCTTCACCTCCCTTCGGATCAAGTTATACTAAAGATGTTGGCAAATGTTACAACATTAATATAACTTTTGCCAATATTCTTGTCAAGCCCCTCTTGCTCTCTATTGCAACTACAGAAATCTTGTTGTACCATTTTGTTAGTACTTGGCTACTATGGAAAATAACGAAAACAAGCCATTGTTTACTTTATCAGTAACTGCAGAAATTATTGGAGTTCATCCCAGAACTTTGATGATTTACGAGAATGAAGACTTAGTTATCCCGCACCGGACTAAAACCAACCGCCGACGTTATTCCCAGAAAGACATCGCTAGGCTTCAGTTTATCCGTTATCTCACCAATAGAAAGGGTATAAATTTAGCTGGTGTCAGCACTATTCTCGCACTTTTGGAGATAGCGGGTAAAAAAGATTTAGATTTGAAAAAGATTTCCTTTTCAGATTTCCCTGAACAAAAAATGTTCTAGCACCATAAGCTTGCTTGTTTGTTGTAGTTTAGCTCTTGTTTTGATAACCTTGGTATCAGTTTTAGTGATAGTTGGATTATCAACTCTTCCTCGAACTCCTTGTCTACCCTCGCAAGGAGTTCTTTCTTTTTTGGGTAGTTTCAGCAAGCTCGGGACTACTAATTGCCGCTCTAACAAAACCTAAATACAGTGGATGGGGGAAAAGCGGATGGGACATAAATTCGGGGTGAGCCTGAGTGCCTACAAAGAAAGGGTGGTTAGGTAGCTCAACCATTTCAACCAACTTTCCGTTTGGTGAGGTGCCGGTCACCCTGAAACCTGCTTTTTCAAAATCCATCCGGTAACGGTTGTTAAATTCGTAACGGTGGCGGTGGCGCTCGGAAATTTCCTCTTGACCGTAAAGTTTTCTCACCAAGGACCCTGCCTTCAGCTTACAACGAAACGATCCTAAACGCATCGTACCTCCGTATTCACGCCCAATTAAAAGCTTCTCTTGCTGGGGCATAATATGAATTACCGGGCAGGAACTGCCCTTTTCAATTTCCTCAGTTTGGGCAGTTTTCCATCCCAAAACGTTTCTGGCAAATTCCACAGTAGAGAGTTGCATACCGTAGCATAAGCCCAAATAAGGTATCTTATTAATGCGGGCAAACTCAATGGCGCTAATAATCCCTTCTACCCCTCTATTGCCAAAACCACCCGGAACTACAATACCATCCACCTCTCTTAATTTCTCAAGTGATGAGGGATCCTTCTCAAATTTTTCACTATCAACCCAAAGAAGCTTAGGTTTAACATTCAAAGCCCAAGCTGCGTGTTTTAGCGACTCGATTACTGAAACATAGACATCTTCAAGTTGATAATCACCAGTACCAAAATACTTGCCAACAACCGCAATTCTTACCTCTCGGCTAGCCCCATCAATTTTAGAAAGCAACTTTCTCCAGGGGCTTAGATCACGGCCTCCAACTTTTAAGCCTAACTTTTGCAAAACTCTGTCTCCCAAACCTTGCTCTTCTAAAATTATTGGCACTCGGTAAATTGTATCCACATCAGGATTGGAAATGACGTCGAGGGCATCAACGTTACAAAAAAGAGCCAGCCTCTCCTTACGACGTTGGTCTAAACGGTGTTCGCTCCTACCCACGATAATATCCGGCTGGATACCCATTGAGTTTAGGGTCCGCACTGACATCTGAACTGGCTTAGACTTCATTTCTCCTAAATAACCCGGGATGGGTAAGTAGGCAACATGAATTTGCAAAACATCATTTGGGTTTTTAAGCCTCATAATGCGGCTAGCTTCGAAGAAAATTGCGTTTTGATACTCACCAACTGTCCCCCCAAGTTCGATCAAGACAATCTCCGCTTCTCGAGCCTCTCCTGCCTCCTTAATACGACGGATAATCTCGTCAGTAATATGAGGGATCGCTTCCACATCTTCGCCGTCATATTCGAAGCTTCTTTCTTTGCGGATTACTTCTTGGTAAATTTGGCCAGTGGTAATATAGTTGACGCTAGTTAAGTTCTCGTTTAAAAAGCGCTCATAGTGGCCTAAATCTTGATCGGTTTCTACTCCGTCTTCAGTAACAAAAACCTCACCGTGTTCTTGCGGGCGGATAGTTCCGGCATCAACGTTCAAGTACATATCAATCTTAACTGGAGAAACTCGGTAACCTTTACTTTTGAGAATGGCGCTAAGTGAAGCAGTGGTAATACCCTTACCAATTCCAGAAATCACACCGCCAGACACAAAGATGTACTTGGTGTTTACTTTTGGCATCGAAAAAAGCCCCTTTGGGAGAGTAAGATTTGGGGCCCACCATTAGTATAGCAAGGAAGTAAGCAGACCTGTCAAGAGGAAATTTAGTGAGCTGAAGGAGTGGCTGAAGAAGTAACCGGGGTCTTGGCCGCCGAAGAAGTTACAGTTTTACTGGTAACTACTTTCAGGTTTTCTTCCAAACCTTCGACACGGCTTTCCAAAGTTTGGATCCAAATCCACATTCCAGCTACTACAATAATTGTTCCGGTCAATATCAAACCAACAGCTGCCAAAACCTTAGTTAGGTCAAAAGTAATTTTGAGCTCTTTTTTGGGCTCGAAAACAACTGTTTTGAGGGTTTCTTCTGGGTCTTGAGTTAGTGGTGGTGGTTCTTGGACAGTTTCGGGCATTGCCAAAAGTATAATTAATAGAACGATACCAGTCAACTAATTTTCTTGGATAATTTTGATCTCATTGCTCTAAATGCTTTCCAAGCCAGTAAGGAAAGAGTATAGGCAACTCCAATTCCCACGACCAAGATAACAACCCAACTTACCAATGCATCTATAGCAAAAATTCTTGTGTTTGGGAGAAGTGAGGAAAAATAATCTACCGCTAAACCTGGTAACCCAAGTGTAAGGTAGGCTATCTTTTCAAAAACTGACAGAGATTTGAAAATCCCAACAAAAGAATCGTATCCTTGGTCTAAACCAACAACAAACCCAGTGCTAAACACATAAACGTAACTTAAAATGAACCATGTTATGGAGAAGAGTACCAGAGGCTTGGATAATTTCATTTAAGTGCTTAGCGCTGCCGCATAAAGGCCGGGACGTCGAATTCGTCTTGTTCTTCTTCGGTCGGAGGCTCCATAATCTCCGGCAAACTCTCAGCTGCTTCTCGTGCTTCAGTTGAACGCAATTTTTCCTCGGAAAAACCAGTAGCAATTACGGTAATTTTCACCTGGTCCATCATACCTTCGTCAATGGCTGCTCCAAAAATAATGTTGGCATCGGTATCAGCTGCCTGGGAAATAATCTTGGCAGCTTCATCCACCTCATACATCGAAAGGTCCGGACCACCGGTAACATTAAAAAGTACCCCTTTAGCCCCCTCAATTGAAAGCTCTAGTAACGGTGAAGAAATAGCGCTTCGGGCCGCGCTGGCTGATCGTCCCTCACCAGTACCAAAACCAATTCCCATCAGGGCGCTGCCTGCGTTGGTCATAATGGCGCGGACATCGGCAAAGTCAACGTTGATCAACCCCGGCATGACAATGATATCGGAAATTCCTTGTACTCCTTGACCTAAAACACTGTCAGCCACTTTGAAAGCTTCCAAAAGACTCATTTTCTTATCCACTACATCAAGAAGTCTTTGGTTGGGAATAACGATCATGGTGTCAACTTTGTCTTTGAGAGCTTCAACTCCTTCTTCGCCAACAATACGACGGTGAGCACCTTCAAAAGCAAAGGGTTTGGTAACCACTGCTACAGTTAATGCGCCACTTTTTCTTGATAAATCAGCAATTAGTGGGCAAGCACCAGTTCCTGTACCACCACCCATACCGCCGGTGACAAAAACCATGTCGGCATCAGTTACTATTACCTGCAATTTTTCCATTGATTCTTCGGCTGCCTTGCGACCAATTTCCGGATCTCCACCAGAACCTAGTCCGCGAGTGAGTTGCTCACCAATCTGAACTTTAGTAGGGGCTTGGCAAGTAAGAAGGGCTTGAGCATCGGTATTGACACCGATAAAATCGACCCCTTGGATCTGCTGTAAATTGATCATTGAGTTGAGGGCATTACAACCAGCTCCACCAACTCCGATCACTTTGATCTTTGCAAAACGATTAACTTCAGGCTTAATTAACATAGGAAAATCCTTTGTAGCAGGCAGAATACAACACTGGGAAGGTATGTGTCAAATTTTTATGTTTTTAGGGAAGAAAGGAACGGATCCAAGCAACGATTTTTTTGCCGAAATCGACAATTGTCCCGCCGCTCATTAAAGGTAAGCTCACGCCAGAGGAAACGGTGCTAAATTTGGAGCCATAGAGAATTACTCCAACTAAAGAAGCGTAGGCCGGTGAAGAAATTTCCTCAATTAAACCGGTAACCCCACTTGGGTAAGCAATTCTAACCGGCATGCGCAAAACTTCCTTACCAACTTGGGCAATACCAACAGTTTCGGCTGCCCCTCCAGTAACCACTAAACCGGATGGCAAGAGACCAGCATAACCAGAACGCTTAATCTCCATACCCACCAAGGTAAAAATTTCCGTTAAACGCGGCTTGATAATACCGTCAATTAAGGTTTTCTTGGACAAAGTACCCAAGTCTTCGCCTAGAGATAAGTGGCCAGTTTCCAGAACATCTTTCTTACGAGTCTCGTGCTCTTCTTCACTTTCTGCCTCTTCCTTTTTCTTATTGACAAGAGAGAGCTCAAGTTTGATTTTCTCAGCATCTTCCAAGGAGCTGCGCAGACCAATGGCCAGGTCATTGGTAATGTTTCTACCACCGATGGGAATGACTACTGAGTGAGCAATTGAACCGTCAACAAAGAGACTAACATCAGTTGTGCCCCCACCAATATCAACCAAGGCTACGCCAAGTTCTTTTTCAGTATCAGTAAGAGTACTTTCAGCTGAAGCCAACCCGGAAAAAACCAACCCCTCGACGTCAATGCCAACTTGTTGAATGCACTTGGCCAGGTTACGCATTGAAGTGGTTGCTCCGGAAATGATGTGGGTTTCCACCTCCAAGCGGATACCAGTCATACCAATTGGGTCTTTAATTCCTTCCTGGGAGTCCACAATGAAATCACGCGGTACAACATGAATTATCTCCCGGGAGCTAGGTATGGAAATAGCACGGGCGGCTTCAGTTACCCTGCGGACATCTTCCTCGGCAATCTCGTTTTCCCCACCAGCCACTGCCACCACACCACGTGAGTTAACACTACTAATATGGGAGCCACCAACTACCACAAAGGCTGAGGAGATAGAAACACCAGCCATACGCTCGGCTGCTTCCACGCCTTCGCCGATTGCTTTTACTGCTTCGTCAATATCAACAACCTGCCCTTTTCGCAAACCCCGGGAAGGTACGTTGGAAACTCCAATAACAGTAAGCGCTCCTTCTTTGGAAAAACTAGCAATAAGGGTAGCAATTTTTACTGAACCAACGTCAATTCCAACGATAATTTTCTCTTTTGTCACTTATTCCTTTTTTGGGCAAAATTAGCTGTCTTTACCCTCAATTTTTAGTATTCAACAATAATCTTTTCGAAACGGAAATCAACTTTTTTTAGGTTCCTGTTTTCTATTTTAGCCTTCGTAGAAACAGTTTGTAAAGTCCTGACCTGTCCAGATAAATCTTTTTTTAAAGAAAAAATTACTAAAATATTGTTTTTAGAGGTGACTTCTAAGGAGTCATTACCAGACTCTCTAACCGAGCCAACTTCGAAAATTTTGTACTCGTCGATTAGATTTTTTACAAGAGTGCCACTGTCTTCAAAACTCTTGTTTTGCTCTAAAGTTACTGCTGGTTTTAATTTACCTAAAAAGTCAGAAAAAAGTTTTTCAAACGAGAAACCAGAGGCTAACAACAACCAAAAGGCAGTTCCACCAATAACAACGACGATCAAGACAACCTCGAGTAACCTAAGTAGTTTTTCTTTCCAGGAAAACTTCTTCTTGATCTCAAAAACTGGAACACCCGGTCTAGGGTTTTTTAACATAGTTTAAGAGGTGGTTAAAGCTACAACCTCTTTAGCCAAAGTTACCGCCGCGTTAAGCCGAAGGGCTTTTTTAGCCTTTTTGGCGCTCTCTCGGTAGGTCTTGTGATGCTCAATTACTAATCTTATGGCTGCAAGAAGTCGTTTCGGTGTGAGACGGTCTTGTGGCAAGATTACTGCCGCTCCTAGACCCTCGACTACTTCAGCGTTTTTCATTTGCTCATCACCTCCTGAGATCACCAAAGGGATAAAAACTGCTGGGATGCCTAACGCCATAGTTTCCACCACCGTGTTAGCCCCGGAACGACCCACTACTACGCTAGCACGAGATAAGATTTCGCTGGTCTCAGCAGTATCAAACCACTTAGAAACCTTGTAACGGTTTTGCAGTCTCTGTGGTAGCTGCCCTGCCAAAGCGTTGAGAGTCTCAAAATCTTTGTAAACTTCAGACCCTCCAGTCTGGTGACAAACTTCAAACTCGGAAAGTAAGTCTTTGAGAATTTCCAAAACCATCTCGTTGATGACGTGAGCTCCTTGGTTTCCCCCAGTAATGTAAACCACTGGTCGGGTAACCCTTTTCTTCTTCAAGTTAAGTAGCTCTTTACGGATCGGATTACCAACCAAAATTGCTTTTTCTTTTGGAAAAGCCTCAAGTGAGTGTTCCCAGGCCACGGCAATTTTCTTGGCAAAACGGGCGATTAAGCGGTTGGCCAGGCCCCCTTTGACAGTCTGCTCGTGGGTAATCACTGGAATACCTAAAACCCAAGCTGCCAAGACAACCGGAGCGGCAACGTAGCTACCAAAGGACAATACCGCGTTTGGCCTCTCTTGAGACAAAATACCTAATGCCTGCAAAAACCCAATTGGAACCTTGGCCAGCGCCCAAAGGGTATAACGGGTAAAGGTTCGTTGCAGCCTACCAGCGTTGATGGCATAAAATTTAATTCCCAGGTTAGGAATTACCACTGATTCGGCCGAAGGAGTCTTATCACCTTCCATAGCCCTCGCCCTTCCAATAAAAATAATTTCTATTTCAGGGTATTTTTTTAACTCATCGATAGTCGCAATTGCCGGAGTAAGGTGGCCTCCGGTAACAACAATTTTTCTCATTTTAGTCCAATGGTTCTACTAGTTTAACTTTGAGCTCCCTCAAACGCAAGAAATGCTTAGACGCTTGCTTCTTTACTGGTATTTTTGGAAAGGTTAAGAAGGATAGCAACTGCAAAAAAGACTGCCAAGAGCGAGCTACCTCCATAAGAAATCAGCGGCAAGGGTATTCCGGTCAGAGGCAAAAGAGAGACCATACCAGCTAAATTGATGAAAACCTGCAGCCCAATCCAAATTCCAATACCACAAGCGAGTAACTGTCCAAAACGGTCAGGGGTTCTTGAAGCGATCTTAAAGGCACGGAAAACAATAAAGAAAAGTAGGCTGATAAAAATTAAGGAACCGATAAAACCAAGTTCGTTGCCAATGACCGCAAAAATTGAGTCAGTGGTAACTTCGGGAATATAACCGTACTTCTGCCGTGATTGACCCAAACCAACTCCAAACCAACCTCCAGAACCTAGCGCGATTAAAATTTGGTTGATGTGGTAGGCAGCTCCAGTCGGGTCTGCATTAGGATTTATAAAACTCAAGAGTCTTTCTCGACGGTAATCTGAACTGAAAATAAAGGCTAAACCGGCAATTAAGCCTGCAGGGACCAGTAGTAAAAAATGCAAAATAGGTGCTCCAGATAAAAAATAGACAAGCAAACCGGTTAAACTAACCACCGCAGCAGTTCCCAAATCCCTTTGGAAGATTAAAACAGTAATAAGAAGAGCGGTAAGAGTTACGAACGGCCAAAATCTTACTTTTTTGGTCAGGAAAGCGGCTAAATAAATGATGTAGGCTAGTTTTACAAACTCAGCCGGTTGGATCGAGAAAAGATCGCCAACTCCAATCCACCGTTGCGCTCCATAAATTTTTAAGCCAATGCCAGGAATAAAGACTGCCAAAAGCAGACCGATCGCAAAGACCATGATTAACGGACCGAGTTTCTCCCAAAATTTATAGCTAAATTTGTAAACAATAAAGGCTAGAACCGCCCCACCAGCTGCCCAAATAATTTGTAGTCTCGCCAACCGAGTGGGATCGCCAAAATCTCTTTCTGAGGTTACCGGCGAAGAGTTATAAATCATCAATAAACCAAACAGCACCAAGACAACTGTTGCAGCTAAAAGTAGCAGATCGGGTTTGTGGGATTGGGTTTTAGTCAGGTGTCTAACTTTCATGGCAGATTAAACTACAGTATACGAAGACGTATAATCGAGTACAATTATAGCGCATTTACACCACTCTAGGCCAATTGACAAAGGTTGGAGTTTACTGAATAATTAAAACAATGCCGGAAAACACTGCTCCCACCGAAACTTCTACCCCATCGGGTTTTAATTTCCACAAAGTTTTAGCAGCAGTCGGAATTATTCTTGTTGTAACCATAATTGCTGGTGCAGCTTGGTATTTCTACCAAACCAACTACAACCAAACTGACTATGGAAACGAGAAAGTAGTCAAGGTGAGCACCTCTTCTGCTAAGCCAGTAGCAAGCTCTGATGAAACTACTAATTGGCAAACTTACACCTTCGCAACCTTAGGATTTTCTCTTAAGCATCCACCAGACTGGGAACACAGCGAAGCCTGGGTCACCTCAGAAACCATTAAGAGTGTTTTATTTGGGGAAAACCTTACGGATTTGGAAGAAACTGCTATAATCGGGGCTTTGCAAGAGTCCTGGCCAGGTAATTTGAGAGTGACCGTAGACACAGAAAATGAGTATCAGCCTCTGGAGTACTTGGAAGGAGAAAAGTTTACGTCAATAACCTTAGCTGGAGAAAAAGCAGCTAAGAACTTCCGCATCACTGCTTCAGAAGGTCCAAGATGTATGTGTACCAGGATTTATGTAAACCACGTTGGTAAAGGCTACTTAATTGAGTTCCTAAACAAGGACGACCTAGGAAATTACGACAAAATTTACGATACCATCCTATCAACCTTCAAGTTTCTTTAAAGCTTCCTAACTTCCTCTTTAAACAGCTCACCTCGATGCTTGTAGTTTTTGAACATGTCGAAGCTGGCACAGGCTGGAGACATTAAGACTACGTTGCCAGATTTTGCTTCTCCTCTTGCTTGAGAGACAATTTCTTCCATATTTTTGGCACCTTCGAGAATTTTTCCTCTAAAACCCCCAAACTTCTCAATAGCTTCCTTAATCTTTGGACCCATCAACCCAATCAAAACCAAGGCTTTGATATTTTTTGCCGAGGAAATTACTTGGCCAAGTTCGGTGTAATCCGAACCTTTGTCACTACCACCCAGAATGACAATTTCAGGCTGGGTAAAGCTTTTAATTGCCGCAATTGCGGTTTCGGGGGTTGTCGAGAAGCTGTCGTTGTAGTATTTAACCCCATCTAACTCACGAACAAACTCAAGACGGTGCTCTAAACCTTTAAATTCCTGGATAGCTTCTACAATTGGTTCCAAAGGTATATCCAAAACGCTAACTGCGCCAACTGCGGCGACAACGTTTTCCAAGTTGTGCGGGCCGATTAAACCAACTTTTCCAGTTTCAATAACTTTCTCTTCTGGTCCAAAACGACGGTAGATGAGTCCTTCCCTAACATAAACACCTTTATCCAACTCCCTCTTCCCACTCACATTAACCTTTTTACCGCTTCCAACCTCCAAAAACTCTTTTGATGCGGGATGGTCAACATTAACAACCGCAAAATCTTTTTCTGTTTGGTGACTGGCAATATTAAACTTAGCTTCTTTGTATTCTTGGGAAGAAACGTGCCAGTCTAGATGTTCACTGGTCACCATCAAAACAACGGCAACATGTGGACTCTGAGTCAGATCGAAGAGCTGAAAGCTGGAAAGCTCCAGTACTACCCAATCTTCGCTTTTTAGCTCTAGTAAAAAGTCTAAAGGTGGTTTACCAATGTTTCCCCCCAGATAGACCCCCTTACCAGCCTTCTCAAGAATTTTTGCAATTAAAGTTGAAGTTGTTCCTTTACCTTTAGTTCCTGTCACGCCGATTATCGGACAAGGACACAGGTCGAAAAAGATTTTGGTATTGCTGCTAACTTCAAGGCCGCGGCGTTTCGCTTCGAGTAATTCTGGAAGATCAGGCCGAATGCCAGGTGTTCGGATAATGAGATCGAATTTGTTGAGAGTTTTTAAATAACCTGGGCCCCAAAAAACGTCTACCTTCAAGTTTTGCGCTTGAGCAACAACCTCATTCGGCAGCTGATCTTGGTTTTTTTGATCCAGCAGAGTAACTAGCGCACCTTGAGATTTGAGGTACCGAGCACTGGAAATACCTTCGACGCCAGTCCCAAGAATTGCAACTTTTTTGTCCTTGAAAGAAAGCATAGTCAACGGCCGAAGAGGGCAACAAAAATTCCCACGAAAGCACTGACTGCACCAGCAAGCCAAAACCGCATCGTTACTTTGGTCTCGTCCCAACCGCGAGCCTCAAAATGGTGGTGCAACGGGGAGGTGAGAAAGACTTTCTTTCCGCCCCTTAATGCTTTTGAGGACCATTGGATCAAAACCGAAGCAGTATCAGTTACAAAAACCAAACCAATAAAGGGTAGGATTAGTGAGGTGTTAGTCAGCAAACTAATTACTGCAAGCATCGCCCCCAGTGCCAAAGCTCCGGTGTCCCCAAGCCAAACTCTGGCAGGATAAATATTGAAGTAAAGAAAAGCTAGTAGCGAACCGATAATAACCGCAATAAAAAGAACTACGTCTAAGGAAGCTATGGTTAGACCGATGGTTGAAGCCAAATACCACAGTGCCGCTAAAACCATTATCATCAAACCGCTCACTAAACCATCTAGCCCGTCGGTAATGTTAACCGCGTTAGCAGTAGCGACGATGACAAAAGTAGCGTAAAGAACATAAAAGGTTCCGAGATCAACATCCAAAGCTAGAATTGGAACGTAAACACTAGAAAGTTCTAGCTGGTTGTAAAGCAGCCAACTTATCCCCAAAGCAAGAAGAATTTGCAGCAGGAATTTATAACGGATACGCAACCCCCAACCCCCTGACAAACTAAAGCCGTAAAACTTGCGGACGTCATCATAAAGTCCCAGAGCTCCAAAAGAAATTAGCGTGGAGTAAAGCGTGAAAGCAACCCAATTAACGCCATATTTTTGAGTAACAATGTCGTAACCGGGAACGCTTTTGTAGAAAATTGCCGACAACACGATCGTGACCACAATTATTAAGATACCTCCTGCATTCGGAGTTCCTACTTTCCAACCATGCAACCGGTTAACGATCGAGGTAACCCTACCAAAAATGTCTTTCTGTTCTTGTTCACGTTGGCGTTGGAATTTAAGTTTGTAAAGAAGATTGATAAAAGGAACCGCCAAAACAAAAGTCGTGGCAAAAGTAAAAAGCAGAACTCCCACCAAATTAACCATAGAAACAATTCTAACAGAATTGGGGTGAGGAATGAAGAATTAAATACTTCTTACTTCGCACTTCATACTTACCTATAGACCTCATAGCGTTTGGAAGCAATTTCATCAGGATCAACTTCTCTGCCTTCCATAATTAAAGGAATTCTTTCTAAATGTTTAAGAAGTGAGCCTTTCAAATAAATTAGGTCGCCTTTTTTCAAAATCCCAGTTAAAACACCAGCTGCTTCAAAAACATCCCCAACCCAAATCGCTGTTCCTTTTTTCATTTTCTTTTGGGCTTCCTCAACAATAAATTTTGTTAACGGTCCAACTGCGATTAAATAATCTGGTTTTACGTCACCAACCATCTTACCCACCTGCTGATGGCCTCTTTTTTCCCAATCACCAAGCTCACCCATTTCTCCTAAAACCGCAATCTTGCGCTTAGCAGGTAAATCCTTTATAGCTTGAAGGCCGGCGATTGTCGAAGCCGGGTTGGCACGCCGCGAATCGTTGAGTAGGACACTCTGCTTTGGACCTTGCTCAACGCTCATTCTGCCTTCGAGAGGCTCTAGGTTGGCTAAGCCTTTGGCGATTAAGGACAGTGGTAACTCAGAAACAATACCAACTGCCGCTGCTGCTAAACAGTTGTAGACGTAGTGGCGACCAATTAAGCTGGTTTTAACCTTCACCAGAGTATCTTTGTAATGCAAATTAAACTCCAAACCGCTGAAACTCACCTTTATACGGTTTGCCCAAACCTGACAATTATTTTTGTTAAGTCCGTAAAAGAGCACTTGGGCCTGAGTTACCTTGGCCATTTCTCTTACCTCTCTAACGTCACCGTTTAAAATTGCCCAACCGTTTTTGGGAACTGCTTTAACTAACTTCGATTTTTCCTTAATGATGTTCTCGACTGAACCAAGGTGGGATTTGTCGGAGTGAACCGGAGCAATACCAGTCACGACCGCAATTTTTGGGCGGGCGACAAACAGATACCGATCCATCTCACCAATATGGTCCACGCCGTATTCCAAAACTACTTTTTGGTGATCGTTGATCTTTAGAATAGTAATTGGAATGTTATAAGTAGTGTCAAGATTTATATCTGTAGCTAAAGTCTTAAATTTCTGAGACAAAACTTCATGGATAGCGACAGTGGTATTGGTCTTACCGTAACTGCCGGTAACGCCAATCACAGTAGTTTTTGAGTGAGACTGTAACCAAAGTTTGGCAAGAAGCCTTCTAGAGGTATGAAAAAAGGGTTTAACAATTTTCTTGAGCTGACTCATCTCTTGGTTATCTTACACTATTTAAGAGGCAGACTTTCAACTTGAGAGATTTTTCTCTCTAAAAGTTTTTCAGTCCCTTCTCTAAATTTACCCGTCTCCCCGCTAGTAAAAAATTTCTCAAACTTCCCTTCCCCTAAAGCTCTGTTATTTTCCAAAATTCGTTTTACTTGGCGGGCTACCGCCTCACTTGAATCTAAGATACTCAAATTAGGAAAGGCTTCTGTCAGAGCTTTTTTAAGAAAGACAAAGTGGGTGCAACCTAAAACTAAAGTGTCAAAGCTGTTAAGAGCCTCCTTGCGGACAATTTCGACCACATCCTTTTTGGCTTGCTCTAGTTGTCCATTTTCCAACTCCTTAACTAAACTATCAGCAGCCACTTGTTTAACTTCAAAACCTCGTGCAAATTTTCTAATTAAGATCCCTTGATAAGGGCTCGCGATTGTTTTGGCAGTTGCAAGAAGAGCAATACGTTTATTTTTAGCAACAGAGGCTGCTCTTTTAACCACAGGAACTACCCCCACAATGGGTAGAGAAGGAGACTTACTTCGGTAATAATCTATCCCCACAACTGTCGCTGTGTTGCAAGCTACAACAACCAATTTTACGTTATTTTTCTTTAAAAAATTAATTATTTTTAAGACTCGGGTCCTTATTAGTTCAGGCTCTTTTTCTCCGTAAGGTGCGAAAGCACTGTCACCAAAATAAATAATTGCCTCTTTTGGTAAAATTTCTTTTACTGAAGCTAAAATACTCAAACCACCAAAGCCTGAATCTAAAATCCCAATTGGGCGGTTATCCATTGGCTAAACCTCGATTGTAGTTGCGCAGTTTCTCAAAAAGGTGGATTAGAGGATAAAAGGCACTTAAAGGTACATCGGAGGGCCAAACGTATTCTAATTTATATCCACCAAAACCTTGTTTAAAGACAGTTAAGCCATGCCAAGGGTGTTTCTCGGACTCATTTGGCGCTATACCCCAAAAATTATAGTATTTCTTCCCCAGTCTTTTGGCTGTCAAGATAGCCTCCCACTGTAGAAGGTAGGAAGAGGGGATTTTAGACCGAAAAGAAGCCCCATGGTGATAGAAAGCACTGTCCCCATAAAAAACAACTAGAGCTGCGGACAAAACTTCCCTGCCTTTTTTAGCCAGAAAAATTTTAAACTCGTTATCAGCCGAAAAAACTTTAAACTCATTCTCTAAATATTGGTTAGAAAAAGGAACGAAGTGATGGGCTTTAACTGTCTCGTCTTGCAAATTCTCAAAAACTTTTAAACTTTCGAAGTTGGTTTTTTCTTCCACCGTCACATCTTGCTTAGCCGCCTGCTTAATTAAGTAGCGTGTGGTTTTGCGCATGGCCGCCAAAAGCTCTTCCTCGCTTGGAGAAAGATTTAGTAACCAACTCACTTGGGCGTGGACATGGGTCGGTGATTTAACAAATTCTTCTAAAAGATCTTTACCAATTTCTGGGGTGACTAAAGGACGCAAGCGAATAAATTTCAAATTTTGTCTTTTAGCTAAATCTCTAAGCTCGGATATAAAAAAGTCGAGGCGGTTTTTTTTAAAGTCTTTTAGTAGAGGACCAGCAGGACACAAAAGAAAGTTTCCACGTTTAGCTGTAACCTTAATTGCTAAACAGACTCCAACTAACTTTTCTGCCTCGTATAACCCCAGACGATAGATATCATCGCCCGTCAACTTGTTAAATTCCCCCCACGCCCAAGAGGTTAAAAAATTGTTTGGATGGAAGTCTCCTACGAAGTCTTCCCAAGTCTTCTTGTTGTCAATAATCTTAAATTTCATTTATTTTAATTGATCGCTTTAGGTTATTTTTTGAAGATGTAACTGGCATTTGCAACAAGGGAAATCTTCTCCCGTTGAGCATAAAACCTGTACCCAAGGAGGTTACAATCCGATCATTACCAACTTTGGCAAAACCACCGGGTTTAAAATCCCTGTTTTTTAAACGCAGGTGCTCATTAGCTGGGTCAGCTGGTATCCAGATACCCTCCGGAGTTAAAAACTCAACCCAAGCGTGCATATGCTCACCAGGGTAAGAGAGAAAACCAGAGACTAATCGAGCTGGAATTCCAACACAGCGCAATAGAGCACCAAGCAAGCTGTCATAGCCGCCGCAATCCACAACGTCTTTATCAAGAGCCTCAGTCGAGGAATATAAGCCCTCAATAGGCTGGCCGTAATTTAAATTATCGCGAACGTATTCGTAAAAACGAGAGCTAATCTCAGAAACAGCTTCGCTTCCTCCTTTAATCTTTTCTGCTAAGTTCTTAACTCTCTGAGAAGCAAAGGAGAAATATTGGTCGTTTTGGGTATAGTTCTTAAACTGTTCGTTCTTTTCGTAACTATCTAAATTGCCATCGAAGCTCTCTCTGCGCCTTGGACTTACCCTAACCTTACACCTAGCAACAACTTGGTGAGTGCTTTTTGCTGGTAATTGCCAATAGGCAACCTTGAAAGTTTTGTCTTGGTAAATCTTGTCTGGACTAGGAGATAGATTTAAATCGAGAGTTTTTTGGTAGGGAGTATTTATGGGGAGGGGAAGCCAAATTTCTACTTTCTCGTTTTGGCTACCTATCGCGAGCTTTACCTCAAAGGAATAGGTTTTGTGCCCCGAGAAAGCTTCTTTTTCTGCCCGCGCTATTTTATGTTTATTTATTAAAGTAGAGAGTAACCCCATTTAGTTAGTCTTGTGAATTTTTGCGCCCAGAAGCTCGAGTCGGCCATCAAGATTTTCGTAACCTCTCTCAATTAACTCCACGTTTTCTAGAGTACTTTGACCTTGGGCGACGAGAGCTGCAAGTGTTAGGGTAGCTCCGGCACGGATATCATTTACTGCTAACTGTGATCCTTGCAGCTTAGTCGGCCCGTAAATGCGCGCGGCATGAAAAGGATTTTCTACAACTTCGGATGAGTTAAATTCGTAGAAAATTTCCGGGTTTTTAACTTCCGGATTAAAAAGTTCAATTTTGGCTCCCATATTTTGTAGAGAAGGAACGTAACCAAAACGGTTTTCGAAAACTCTTTCATGGACAACTGACTCACCAGTACTTTGGGTCATTAAAGTCACCCACAGGGCCTGCCAGTCAGTCATAAAACCTGGGTGGTGCCAAGTCTCAACACTGGTTGCTTTCAAAGGACCTTTCGAGAAAAACCTAATGCCTTCACCAGTCACTTCATAACCACCACTAGCTTGGTTAACTTTGTCTAGAAAGGCTCTCAGATGGTCCTCACGCGCCGTTTCTACCAAAATGTCTCCACCGGTTGCCAAAGCCGCAGTTGCAAAAGTTACGGCCTCGTTTCGATCGGGCATAAGCTCGAAACTGGTTCCACGCAAACTACCAACACCTTTGATGGTAATTTGACGATAACCAGTGCGACCAATGTCTGCTCCCATTTTGTTTAAGAAGTTGATTAGATCGTTAATTTCCGGTTCCTCAGCAGCATTGTTTAAAACCGTTGGTCCCTCTGCAAGAACCGCAGCCAGTATTAAAGTTTCAGTTCCAGTGTGAGTATTCTTTTTAAAAGTGTACTCGCTACCTCTTAAACCGCGCGGTGCCCAAGCTTGCAGAAAACCGTTTTCCCCTCTTATTTCAACACCAAGAGCCTTCAAGCCTTCGAGATGACGCTCAAGAGGGCGACTACCAATAGCGTCCCCTCCTGGGAGAGGAACTTTAGCTTTTTTGAAACGATGTAGCAAGATCGGCAGTAGCATTGAAGAAGCTCGGGTTTTTTGACCGAACTCAGTCGCAACCTCACTTGAATGCAGACACTTTCCGCTCACCGTTACAGTTTTGTTTTCGCCAACATCTGCCTGCCCACCTAAACTTTCAATTAGCTGTTTAACGACAACTACATCCCGAATAAAACAAAGGTTGGAGATAGTTGAAGGCTGATCAGCTAAAAGAGCAGCCAGCATCAGTTTAAAAGAGGAGTTTTTTGCACCAAAAATCTTCACGCTGCCGTGAAGGGCGGTGCCACCGGTAATGAGGTACTTTGCCATTTACCATTCCCCCAGATAGCGAACTTCTTCGGTTAATTGAACACCGAACTTTTCTTTAACTGTATTTTTCATTAACTCAATTAATTTTTTAATGTCCTCGGCGGTTGCAGTACCGGTATTAATAATAAAATTGCCGTGTTGTTCGGAAATTTTGGCTCCACCGATCATTGTTCCCTTTAACCCTGCCCTATCAATTAACTCACCAGCGTGAGCTCCTTCTGGATTGCGGAAAGTTGAACCAACAGAAGGGCCAGCTGGATGCTTAGTTTTGCGCACGAGAATATCCTTGACCTTTTCGTCTATTTGGGGTTTTTCCATCTTCGGCAGTTGCAGTTTTGCTGACAAGATCGCTTCCCCACTTTCCTGGAAGCGGCTGGTGCGGTAGGAAAAATCCGCTTCTTCCTTGAAAAATTTTTTAATTACCCCTTCTTTATCAATTGCCCTTATAGAAACTATCAAATCGCCAAAAAACTCGCCCCTACCAGTATCGCCAGCGTTCATAAAAATTGCCCCACCAACAGTGGCTGGCACTTTAGTCATTCTCTCCAAACCACCCAAACCCCGCTTACCAACTTCACGTGTCAGGTCGATTAAGTTTACTCCGGATTCAACTTCCACAAAACCGTGCGGCAAAAATTTTATTTCTGAAGATTTATTAACAATTACCAAACCCCTAATCCCTTTGTCGCTGACCAAAACGTTGGCGCCTTGTCCAATAATAGTATAGGGAAGGTTTAGATCAATAGCCGCCTTAACGGCCAGAGCCAACTCTGTCTCATTTGTAGCTTCATAATATAAATCGGCCGGCCCCCCAACTTTCATATAGGTATGCAACCGCATTGGCTCGTCAAGCCTGACCCGAGAAAACCCTAAAGTTTTAATTAGTTGATCACCTTTTTCCATCAGACTTTGTTTCTCAACTTCTCCAAAAATAAACTTGATAGTTTGTATATATCTCCTGCTCCCATAACAATGACAATGTCGCCCACCTGAGCGTGCCTTGCAAGGTAGTAGGCTGCTTGCTCCATTTCTCCAATATATTTGACGTTTTCTTTGCGCACACGGTCAACAATATCCTTACTGGAAATTTTTTCCAAGTTTTCCTGTCGGGCAGCAAAAATATCAATCAAGACTGCGTGCTCAACCGGCAAATTTTTGAAAACCTCTACAAATTCGTTCAGTAAATACTTGGTTCGGGAAAACATATGCGGCTGGTAAACGATCCAGATGGGGTTATCCGGAAATTTTTGCCTAATTGCCTCGGTAGTAACTTTAACAGCCGTTGGGTGGTGCGCGTAATCTTCGAAAACTTTAATACCCCCTTCCTCTCCTTTAAATTCAAAACGGCGGCCTACCCCATTAAAACTCTCCAGTGCTTGGGTAATTGTCTTTTCACTAATTCCTAAAATCTTGCCAACTTGCCAAGCCAAAGAAGCGTTGTCTTGATTAAAATCCCCGATTAATCTTAAATTGAATTGCCTTTTGCTAAATTCAATTTTGTGGGCCTTGGGGTTATCTAACTGAACGTTAGGACCTAAGACTAAATAGCCATTTTCTTTAACACTAAGCGTAAATTTCCTAAAAGCTCTCTTCACTGCCTCTTCGTCTTTGAAATATTCTGGGTGGTCCATCTCTACTGCAGTTACTACTGCAACATCAGGCTGGTAAAGCAAGAATTTTTCCTGATACTCATCGGCTTCGATAACAAAATAATTCCCTTTACCAATTCGGTAGTTAGTCCCCCAATCGTTAACCACCGCTCCCACAAGTACGCTGGGATCAAGACCTGTTTTTTCCAAAACCCAACCCACCATGGCTGTGGTTGTAGATTTACCGTGGGTACCGGTTACGGCAATAACTTTTTTGTCACCGACTAATTTTTGGGCCAAAAATTCTTCCCCGGTAAAAATTGGGATTTTCTTTTCCTTAGCAGTTATTAACTCGATATTGTTAGGGTCCAAACTTTCAATCGCCGGTGAAACAACCAAAGTCTCAGTATCATTAATGTGTTCTAGGTCGTGGCTTTTTTCGATCCGAATGCCAAGTTTAACCAGCTCTTTTAGAAAACTCGAATTCGAATCAATGTCACAACCGGAAACTTCGTAACCAGCGTGATGGGCAAAAGCCGCAACTGCTGAAATCCCGGCCCCACCAATCCCCATAAAATGTAGTTCCCTGCTCTTTTGTTTGTCGGTCATTTTTGGTTTAACCTTTTCTTAAGTACACTAACTGCTACGTTTTTGTCGCTCCATGGATATTCTTTGCCGGCAATGCTCATACTTTTTTCGTGACCTTTTCCTAAAATAGCCACAGTGTCGCCCTCACTAGCCAAATTTCCCACTGCTTTTTGGATGGCTTCCTCTCGATCGATAATTTTCCAAAAAGTGCGGTTATGCTGACCGCCAGCTTTGACTATCCCTTTGGAAATTTCATCAATTATTCTACTGGGGTCTTCGCTACGAGGATCTTCACTGGTGAGGATAATTAAATCAGCTAACCCAGCCGCAACTTGACCCATCAGGGAACGTTTACTTGGATCACGCTCGCCGGCAGCCCCAAAAACACAAATGAGTTTATTTTCGGTTTGTTTTTTTAAGGTTGAGAGAGCGACCTCGATTGAGTGAGGAGTATGAGCAAAATCAATAAACACTCGAAAGTCTTGCCCCACTTTAACTTCCTCCATGCGGCCTGGCACACCCGGAAAAGTACTCAGGGCGTTAATAATTTTTTTATCTTCTAATCCTAAGATTTTGCAAATAGTAAAACAAGCTAAAATGTTTGATAAGTTAAACTCACCAATTAAGTGGGTCGCCGCCACCATAGTTTTAAGTTGCTTTTGTTTAGTTCTGTAATGTACCGCATAATTTGTAATACCGTCGTAAGAGCTGACAACCTCACCAAAATAATCAGCTAGCTGCCCACCGTAGGTTACCAACTGCCCACTCCCCAACATTTTAAGTTTCTCAAAGGAAGGGTCTTCTGAATTCATTATTCGGTAGTTAACTTTATTGAAAATCTTAGCTTTGGTAAACAAGTAACGTCTATAACTGCGGTGGTAGTCTAAATGCTCTGGGGTGACATTAGTAATAACCGCAGCCTGCATGGGCACAAAAGCAACCCGATTTTGGTCCAAGGCGTGGGAAGTAACTTCTAAGATTGCGTACTCGGTTTTATTGTCCACCATCTTTCTTAAAAACTTTTGGGTTGTAAAAGAACTGGGAGTAGTAACGTGGAAGCCGGTTTCGTAACTATGGCCGTTGACTTTAGCTTCCACAGTGGAAATCATGCCTACCTTGTAACCTAGTTCATGCAAAACATGGTAGATGAGATTAACAGTGGTAGTTTTACCGTCAGTACCGGTAACACCAACAATTTTTAGTTTTTTTGCTGGAAAACGAAAAAAAAGGGCCGAAAAAAAGGCAACTACTAAGTGGTAAAAGTTCTTGGCAGACTGCGGAATTTTGTTTTTCATTCACTTGTTAAGGGGACAAGCAACCTTAACAGGGCGAATTCTAGCACAAAAGTCTAGAATTTTGTAATTTGTATCTGATTCTTTGTAAAATTATCTGACTTCAATTCCCCAGTAAGTGTAGAGTTCTTGGGCGATTTTGAAAAATGTAGGTTCAGCAGTCTCTGCCCCATAAATCGGCACCGGTTCCACGTACTTAATTAGCATCACAAAACGAGGGTCTTCGATTGGTCCAAAACCAACAAACGAGGCCACAGTTTTATTCGGGTCGTATTTACCACCTAAGGGTATTTGCGCCGTTCCAGTCTTACCGCCGACCCGGTAACCTTTAGGAATGATTCTTTTTGCTTCACCTTGTTCAACTGCTGAGAGCATTAACTCTTTCATAATCCCAGCAGTTTCCGGTTTGATAACCTGTCGAACTTCTTTGGGGTTATTCACTATTTCCCGCTCCGGGGTAATAATCTTCCTAACCACGTAGGGTTTCATCAACTTACCACCGTTGGCAATTACGCTGACAGCAGAAGCCATTTGCAAAGAAGTAACCGAGACACCTTGACCAAAGGCGTTGGTAACCAGATCAATCTCACTCCAGTCCTGAGACTTTTTAATTAAACCCGTTTCCTCTCCTTGAAGGTCGATATCGGTTTTGGCTCCCAAACCAAACTTTTTTAAGTACTCAAGAAAGGCAGTCTTGCCCAATTTTTCTGCCCAGAAAGCAGCCCCGACGTTGTCGGAATGCTGCAAGATTTGCGCCATGTTGGAGTTGGGATTGTACTTGTTATTCCAAGTTTGCACTTCGTAACCAGATTTTTTTATCGGTCCGTCGCAAGGACAGATAGTGTCGGTTTTTACCGCTCCGGTATCAAGGGCGGCTGAAGCGGTAATAACTTTAAAGGTAGAGCCTGGCTCGTAAATGGTGCTAATCGCACTGTTGCGACGCTCGACATCCTTAAATTGCTCCCACTTGCCCGAATCGTAAGCTGGGAAATTGGCCATCGCCAGAATTTGACCTGTACGTGGGTCTAAGACTATGCCAGAAGCTTCTTTAGCCCCGTATTTTCTGGCACTGTCAAAGAGGTATTTCTCTAAAGTGTACTGAACTGTTCGATCAAGGGTAGTCTCTATGTCTAAGCCGTTCTTGAAAACAGCAGCTGTTGTATCCACGGCAATAATGGGGTGGCCGGAAGCATCCACTTCTTGAGTTAGTTTGCCAGACTGCCCTTGCAGCTGATCCTGATAAAAACCTTCTAAACCTAAGTAACCCTTATCGTTTCCTTCAGTATCTTTTCCAACAAAACCAAGCAAGTTGGCTGCTAAGGTACCTTCCGGATAAAAACGCTCGCTCTGATTTTCGAAACCTAGACCCTTAACCCTTAACGCTCCAATTTTTTCTTTTGTTGGAAGAGGAACTTTGTTGGCCAAAGGTACCCACACTACCTCTGGCATTAAGAGTTGGGAAACAATCTTTAAAGTTAGATTGGCGCTGAGAGTCTCTTTGTCTCTGCGAGAGAGTTTACCCGGCTCTCTTAACTTACTGATTTCTTCCTCCAAAAGTACCGGTTGTATCTGATTTACAATAGCTTCAATTCTTTTTTCGTAAGTTTCTCCTTGCTCCAAGTCTTTTTTAATTTCCGGAATGGAAGCGTAAAGTAGAAAGGCAGTTTGATTGGAAACCAAGAGATTGCCGTCAGCTGCAAAAATTCGTCCACGAGGAGAATCGATACGGACAGTAGTTAAATGTTGTTCAGTAGCGGCCACTGCCAAACGTTCGTAACTAACTATTTGCCAATAAAACAAACGGGCCGTAAGGCCCGCGAGAAGGAAAACGAAAAATAGCTTCAGAAAAGTAAACCGCCAAGATTTCATCTAGAGCCTTATCTTTAGAATTATTGGCCCAAGGCCACGCTTCCTGAACCTTTGATTACTTCCACTTTGCCTATCCTTATGAAGCCAGCACTGAGGGCTTTAGCCTCAATATAGCTTAAAGAAGATTTTTGGCTCAGTTGGTTTTCCAGATCAAATTTTTCTTTATTAAAAGAGGCCAGTTTGGATTCAGAATAACCAACGCGGGAGCCGGAAACTGCTAGTTGATTTGAAAAATACACTCTAACCACTAAAAGAACCAGAGCAACCAGAGAGAGCAGAGCAATAATTTTTGAAAAGTAGAAAAAGCTACTGGTGGAAATAGCAACTGTTTTAATTGTCTGTCTTTTTATTAGACTCATGGGCAGGGTCCTTTTTTTCGAAAATCAGTACTTATAGAGCCAAACGAAGAGTTCGATGTTCTTCGCTTAGCTCAAACAATATTGATTTTCTCAGCGACTCTCATCTTAGCACTTCTACTCCGAGGATTATTTCTAAGTTCCTCATCGCTTGGTGTTACCGGCTTGTCGGTCAAGACATTTAAATTCCGATCGTTTTTTAAAAAATCCTTAACTATTCTGTCTTCCAGAGAGTGAAAGCTGATAACCACCAGCCTTCCTCCCTCTCTGAGCAGCCTTGAAGCTTTAGGTAGCGCTTCTTTTAAATTGTTAAGTTCGTCGTTGACGGCAATCCTCAGAGCCATAAAAACCCTAGTGGCTCTGTTAACACCGCTACCGACGGGAAATTTCTTGCCTAAGCTCTTGCTAATTATTTCGGCAAGTTCGGTAGTGGTTTCGATTTTTTTCTTTATTCGGTGGCTGACGATATCACGAGCAAGACGTCGTGCATAAGGTTCCTGGCCAAGTTTAGTAAATAGCTCATAAAGTTCTCCTTCATTAAGGGCGTTAACCAAGTCGCTAGCTTTAACTTCCAAGTTTGAGTCCATCCTCATATCTAGCAAACCTTCCTTGGCAAAGCTAAAACCTCTCGATGGGGTTTCAAGCATAAAGCTGGAAACTCCCAGATCAAAGACAATTCCCGAGAAAGCTTTGACTTTGGCATTCTCAGCAACAAGACCAAGATCTCGGAAATTACGCTGATAAATTTTTAAGTTGCCGGTGGGTGTTACCCAAACCCCATTCTTCTGCCTTGCACCAAACCTCTTGCTCGAATATTCAATCGCGTCGCGATCAACATCAAGTGCTAAAACTAGCCCACCAAATTCCAAAATTCCGCTGGTGTGACCGCCACCGCCGAGCGTCGCATCCAAGTAAACTTCGCCCGGAATAATGTTTAGGGCTTCTAAAACTTCTTGGTAAAGTACGCTTTTGTGAAATTCCATCTGTCAAATTCCGCTTCCAGAAAGTTTCTCAGCAATTTCCTCACTCTTCTTACTCACTCTTTTATTAAAACTGTCCCAAAACTCTTTTGACCAAATCTCTACCCTATTTAAAACTCCGATGATGACTACACTTTTCTTGAAGTGGGCGTGTTTAACCAAATAATCCGGGACCGTAATTCTTCCCAGACGATCAAATTTTACTTCTACCGCCCCACTGAAAAGGTAACGAGAAAAGGCGCGAGCATCGCGGCCAGTGAGCGGAAGTTGTCTTAAGCGTTCGCTTAGTATCTCCCACTCGCTCATTGGGTAGAGAAAAAGACAGTTATCCAAACCGCGAGTTAAGATCGCTCTGTTTTTGAGTTCGTCACGAAATTTTTTGGGGATTGAGATTCTGCTCTTATAATCGAGGCTGTGAGAGTACTGGCCGACAAACAACTAAATCCAGAAGGGCAGATTTCTGTCTCCAAAATCTTGGGTCTTTTCGTTGCGCTTAATTTAAGGTGCGTCTCGAAAAGGACCCTGCTGTCCAGAAGGGCAGGCAAGTGTTGTGGAGGGGGAATGGTGTTTACCACTCTTTACCACTTTATCCCCTTTTTTACCACTTGAAGTTATTCTACAGGCATGGACGAAGTAGTGTCAAGCCACTAGATACCTTATAGCAAAGCTAAACGGAGCACTAAATGTTGTGATTTGGTAATTTATTTGAGGCTAAGCAAAATGCTTAAAATGTTTGCAAAAAGAAAAGCCCGATCTTTTTCAAGCCGGGCTTATGATTTCCGAAGCGATTAGGCAGTTAGAGGAGCTGCAGCGATCCAGAGAACAACTCCTGCTCCGATGGGAGTGGCGCCGAGAATATCTGGAGCTCCCAACGCCCAGGCCCAAATGCTAACAACTGCTAAGGCAAACCCTAGAACAAACAGACCAGCTACTGCTTCTGACTTGCCGGTTTTGAGCTGGTAATCATCGATTACCCCACATATTACACACGAACCAAGAAAAAAGGGTATCAGCACAGACAGCAGTACAGCGAACTGCCAACCGTTGTACGAATGGATCACCAGATCGTGTGACCGAAGAAAAGTGGAGACCACTATTCCGACAATCGCCAACGCAAGCAGAAAGATAGTGACAAACACTCCTTCCGCTGCACTAAAATCCTCCTGCGTGTTTGTAGCGGTAGCTTCTGTTTCAGAAACCTGCATTTCTCCCTCCTTTATTTCAGGGTAATTATACCGCTATGGTGCAAAGTATTTAAATTTGAGCCTTAAAATGCTATCATTAACCTCGATGACTATTTTGATTTTGGCCGGTGGCATCAGTAAGCGTATGTGGCCGCTAACCACTGACAAACTGCTTATTCCACTTCTGGGTAAACCTTTTTTCTACCACACTCTAAAAAGCCTAAAAGACGCTAAGCCCGACCTCAAGGTTGCGATTGTCGCCAACCCGCGTAACCGAGCAGGTTTGGAGAAAATCACCAAAGAACTGGGAATTGATGCTAAGTTTGCCGTTCAACAAGAAGCAAAAGGTATGGCTGATGCAATCCTGACTGCTGAATCCCTACTGGACGAGAGTGTTTTAATAATGAACGGCGATGATCTTTTGGATCCAAAAATTTACGCCCAAGTTCTTTCGCAAATCAACTCGAACTCAGGCGGCATTCAAACGGTTGGCAAGGTGGTAAAAGACTATTTTCCGGGTGGTTATCTAGTTCTGAAAGATGGACAGGTTACTGGTGTTATTGAACGACCAGGTCGCGGCAGCGAACCAAGCGATATGGTGAAATTGGTCTTCGATTATTTTAAAGACAGTCGTACCCTCATCTCCACTTTGAAAGAAGCAACAAGCGATAAAGACGAAATTTATGAGGTTGCGCTTGATAACCTAATTAAAAAGGGTTTGAAGGTAAGCGTCACTCGTTACGAAGGTGAGTGGGGAGCCCTCAAATATCCTTGGCATATTTTGCACCTAGTCTCAATTTTGCTAGGAAGGATCGAAAAAAATATCTCTCCCAACGCGGTAGTTGCCACTTCGGCAGTTATCAACGGCCCAGTCGTAATCGAAGAGGGCGTAAAAATTTTTGAAGGAGCCACTATCAATGGTCCTTGCTACATTGGTAAAAATTGTGTTATCGGCAATAACTCTTTAGTCCGTGAATCAGTTCTGGAAGAAGGAGTTGTCGCTGGTTTTGGCTCCGAAATTGCCAGAAGCTATATCGGTGAGGGCAGCTGGTTCCACACTAATTACGTTGGCGACAGTGTCATTGAAGGCAATTTTGGCATGGGATCAGGAGCAGTAACTGCTAACCTTCGTCTTGACGGTAAAACTATCCGCACCTTTGATAATACTATTGATACTGGTTTAGAAAAGCTTGGAGTAATCGCTGGAACCGGAGTACGGGTAGGCATTAATGCGATGATTATGCCTGGCATAAACCTTGGAGCGGTCAGTTTGATTGGGCCTGGTGTTTTAATAAGCAAAAACGTTTCGGAAAATAAGCGGGTTTTGCTCAAACAAGAACACACTGAAACTGAAAACAAAGACGTTAATACTTTTGATAAGTTTCGCGAAAACTTAAACAAATAATCCCTTATGAACTTATACGAATTTGAAGGCTTGGACTTTTTTGATAAAGCAGGCATTAAAACCCCCCAAAGAGTTTTGTTGAAAACTAGGGTTGACGAGCAAAAAGTTAATTTTCCAGGACCTTACATGGTCAAAGCCCAAGTTTTAGCTGGCAAAAGAGGCAAATCTGGCCTGGTGCTACCCTGGGAAAAAGGCCAAGATTTGGGACCATTCTTGGAAACCGGTACGGCTGGTGTTTTGATCGAAAAAAAGCTTGAGCCCCAAAAACAGTATTACCTTTCGATAACTTACGATACAAGAAGCCGTTCACCGGTAATTTTGTTTTCCGATGAAGGTGGGGTGGGCATCGAAGAAGCAAAGGATGTCAAGAAGTTTCCGGTAGATTTAACTAAAGAATTTGAGTTTAAACATCTGGGTCTCGGGCTTAACAAGGTCGTTAGCAAACTCTGGGAGGTTTTTGTGAACAACGACTGCCGACTAGCGGAAATTAACCCCCTTTTTGAAACTAAAGAGGGTTTGGTGGCAGTTGATTCCAAAATTATTTTGGATGAGGACGGTATGTTCCGCCACGAAGATTTCCATTTTGAACCACGAGATTTAGTTGGTAAGGAACCTTCTTGGGCAGAGACTGAAGCTAAAAAAATTGATGCAAACGATCACCGCGGCAGCGCCGGTAGCAGTTATTTTGATTTGGGTGGCGACATCGCCGTCATTGCCGCCGGCGGTGGCGGCAGCGTGGTCAACATGGACGCTCTTATCGCCTGCGGCGGCAAGCCAGCCAATTACACCGAACATTCCGGCAATCCACCTCGAGAGAAAGTCAAACGGTTGACCGAAATCGTCCTGGCCAAAAAGGGCTTAAACGGACTATGGCTGGTGGGTGCCACGGCAAACTTTACTGATATGTTTGAAACTTTGAGCGGCTTTGTCGAAGGATTAAGAACCATCCAACCAAAACCCTCTTACCCCATTGTCCTCCGTCGCGGAGGGCCGCGTTGGGAAGAAGCCAAAAAAATGTTGGAGGAGGTTCGCGACAAAGAAGGCTTTGATCTGCACATTTACGGCCCGGAGACACCGATGACCAGCACTGCGAAAATTATTGTTGAACTCTCAGATAAGTATAAGCAGTAAAAAACAATCTGATGGCAATTCTTATCGATAGAAATACCAAAGTTTTAGTTCAAGGCATTACCGGCAAGGAAGGTTCTCGGGCAGCCGAACAAATGCTCAAATACGGTACCAAAGTTTTGGCCGGCGTCACTCCTAGCAAAGGTGGTCAAGAAGTTCTTGGAGTTCCAGTCTTTAACACAATCAAGGAAGCGTTGGAGAAATTTCCGGAGATTAACACTACCTCAATCGCTGTCCCGGGAGCTTTCGCAAAAAGTGCTATTTTGGAAGCAGTTGACGCTAAAGTTCCTTTGGTCCACGTTCTTACTGAACACGTTCCTATTTACGACACAGCTCTCGTTTACGCAAAAGCTAGAGAGGCTCGTGTCAGAATCGTTGGGCCAAGTTCCATCGGCATTATCAGTCCAGGACAAGCTAAACTAGGTTCGATTGGCGGTGATAACCCTAGCTTTAGTTACGCTACCGGCAACATTGGAGTTATCTCCAAGTCCGGCGGCATGACTAGCGAAATTTCTTTTATTCTCAAAAAAGCTGGGTTAGGGGTTTCCACTGCGGTCGGTATAGGGGGCGATTTAATTATCGGCAGCACTTTTGCAGACCTTTTGCTGCTTTTTGAAAAAGATCCTGACACCCGGGCGGTAGTTTTATTCGGCGAAGTTGGTGGAACTTACGAGGAAGAAGCAGCTGATTTTATTAAAAGAGGAGGGTTTACCAAGCCAGTGGCTGCTTTTATCAGCGGGCTTTTTGCGGAAACTTTACCAAGCGGCCTCGCTTTAGGCCACGCTGGCGCGATAATAGAACGCGGCAAGTCTAGAAGAATTGATAAAGTTAAGGCCTTGGAGCAAGCGGGAGTCAAGATTGCTCCCACTCCTGACGATTTACCTAAATTTCTTTAACTAAATGACAAACGACAGACAGCAGAACTCTAAATCTCTATTGGTAAGGATTTTGCAGTATTTTTATCTCGTTATCGTCATAGCGGCCCTTGCACTACCTTTTCTTTATCAACAACAATCTTTTGCTAAAAGTTTAGGTTTCCCAAGCCAGTTAATCTGGGCAGTTGCTCTTGTGATCATCTTTTACGCTCTTTTACTTTTTGTTTCTTTCCTCACCCAAAACAGCACTCTGCTAATTCTGTCTTTAGTGTTAATTTTCTTTACTACCATCCTCGGTCTGGTTTTGCTGACAATTGCTTTCCCAAACTTGAAAGAAATTCTAGAGGGCAACTTGCCCAGCTGTATCAATAATTTAGGCAGTTGCAACTTCAAAGATGGTATAATTGTCGCATCCGCAGCTGCTTTGGCAGTGGCTGTGCCGCTTCTTGTACTAAATATTATTACGATTGTCGGAGCAGTTAAGGCAATTGCCTCTAACGATTAAATGAGCGAAAAAGAACGTTGGTCAACATCAATAACTACTCATGATGAAAACGGCGACCCCATTATTCGGGGCTATAATCTACTCTCTTTAATCCAAAAGGTTAATTTCACCCAGGCGATTTTCTTAGTTTTACGGGGTGAGCTTCCCAATGAAAGGGAAGAAAAGCTTCTCAACGCCATTCTTGTTTCCGCAATTGATCATGGCGTTGGTGCTCCATCAACTACGGTTGCTAGAATTACTGCTTCAAGTGGCGTTCCTAGTTCAACTGCAATTGCTAATGGAATTGCCGCTATCGGTGAAAACCACGGCGGGGCAGCCGAAGCAGCTGCTAAAATGTTGCAAGAAAATATTAACAAGTCTGCAAGTGAAGTTGTTGCTGATTACAAAGAAAGAAGTAAACGAGTTCCCGGATTTGGCCACAAAATCTACGAAGTCGACCCACGCACGCAAACTCTAATTAAAATCGCTGAAGGTACAGGTTTTAACGGCAAATACGTAAAACTATCCTTGGAAATTGAAAAAGAATTGGAAAAAAGTTCCGGCAAAAAACTACCTTTGAACATTGATGGGGTAACTGCTGCTTTAATGAGCGAAATGGGTTTTGATTACCGCCTTGGCAAAAGTCTTTTCATTATCGCGAGAGTTGCCGGTCTGGCTGCTCATGTCCTTGAGGAACAAGAAGCTAAAACCCTCCGCCGTCTTGACGAAAGCGATGTTGACTACACCGGCCCCTCTAAACGCTCGCTTTAAATTATATGAACCTCAAGAAAAACTATCGTAAATTAGGTTTCCGAACAGCGGATTGGTTTAAAGGAAAAATTCACCGACCGAACAACAAAGCTGATCACTTCAAAATCAAAGCGTTAGGTAGCAAGCGGCCTGGTCCAACTTTATAGGAACCGTTGTAGTACATCGCCGACGATCCTCCTCCGTCCAAATTCAAAGCGTGAGTTACTCCCATTGCCACCATAACACCAGCCAAATCTGGTACAGAAGCGCTACGGGCGATTACGAGGTAGACAGTACCACCTTTCACCGCCACCCCACCGCGGTAGCCTTTGGTGTACTGGGCGCTGGTCAAGCTGTAATTGCCGACAATATTAGCCCCGTTGTAAACTAACCCCGGGAAATTAACAATCCCGGCTCTTACTGACTGCCCGAAATAGCCTGCGGCTTGGGGATAAAAAGTCGCTCCCCCACTAGTAAAGGTCATCATCGCCCGGTTGTCCCAAAGAATGTTACCGTAATTTAGCCACTTGCTCAAGTTAGAGTTGTAAACTGGAAAATCATAAGAGTTAACTTTCCCGGCGCATGACGAATAATCCGGCGGACAGAAATAAGTACCGTTGATCCCCGCGTAACCACCGTTAGCGCTAACGTAGCTTGACAGAGATTTGGTTGGGCAAGAGTCAGAACAATCATTGGAATTGTCAGTGTCAGTCCACACAGAACCCACAGAGGCCGCAACAACATCCACAGTAAAACCGTTGATAGTCAAACGGCAGTAACCAGATGAAGGTACAGCAGAACAAGTGGTTGTCGTGGTGGTTTTAGGTGCAGCAGCAGCCTGTGTGTTTTTAAGTTCAGTCTCAAGGTTGGTATCCAAGGTGGTCAAAAGAGTATCTGCATCAGCGTATTTCTTAGAAAGAATTAAATCAATTACGCTCACAAGCTGAGGTTCGATACTGCTAACGTTGACCCCCTGGCCTTTGTAGCTAGCAGTCTTTTCTTTAACAACGTTGTATTTATCAACAACTTGGTTGAAAGTGTCTAATTCGGCTCGAGCATCTTCACTTAAAATCCTTTCGTTTTCAGCCAAAAGGCTTTTGGCTCGTGCACTGAAAGAAGCCACTAAAAACTCTTTTTGGGAAAGTTTGTCAGTCAGGTCTACTTTGTCCTGATTTGATTTCAGAACTTGATAAAGGCTCAAGGTACTAACCAAAAATAGCAAAATACCAAAAAGGATTACTTTGTATTTAACAAGGTAGTTAAGAAGTGGGGAAACAAATCTCCAAATTTCGGGCATTGCTTATAGTATAACTAATTTAACAACTCTAGGGAAAATTTGAACTAACCGATCTTTTCTTTGAGATAGGTGGCAACTTCGGAGATTTTAACGCGTCCTTGTTTCATGGAGTCGCGGTCACGGATAGTTACGGCTTTATCTTTGAGTGTATCAAAATCAACGGTGATCGCAAACGGAGTGCCAGCCTCATCAGCGCGGCGGTAGCGGCGGCCAATGGAAGAAGTTTCGTCATAGGTCACGAACCAATCCTCTTTCAACTGGTGGTAGAGATCTTGAGCTATTTTTACTAACTTTTCATCTTTAACCAAAGGTAGGACGCTTGCTTTAATCGGGGCAAGTTTAGGATGGAAGCGCAGAACAGTTCTCACTTCCCCTTCAGCCGCATCCTCAGCATAGGCATCGATAATAAAAGCAAGCATCGCCCTTCCAACCCCAACCGAAGGCTCAATTACGTACGGCAAATACTTTTCCTTTTCTTCTTCGTCAAAATAACTTAAGTCCTTACCGGAAAGTTTCATATGTTGCTTGAGATCGTAATCGCCCCTTGAAGCAATCCCTTCCAGTTCTCCCCAACCCATAAATGGCCAGTTGTAATGAAGTTCAGAAGTTCCCTTGGAGTAATGGGCTAATTCTTCCTGTGGAAGTTGGATAAGTTTAATATTTTCTTTTTTAATTCCTAGGCCCAAAAACCAGTTTAGACGCTCTTTTTGCCAGTAAGTGTGCCATTTTTTCTCCGTTCCTGGTTTAACAAAGTACTCTAGCTCCATCATTTCAAACTCGCGTACTCGGAAGAGAAAGTTGCCGGTAGTAATTTCGTTGCGAAAGCCCTTACCGATTTGGGCGATACCAAAAGGTATTTTGAGGCGTGAGGATTGTAGAACGTTGTCGAAATTAATGAAAATCCCTTGAGCCGTTTCCGGCCGCAAATAAACTACTCCTGTTTCGTCTTCCACTGGACCAATATGACTTTTGAACATGAGATTGAAATCACGAGGCTTGGTAAAGTCTTTTTTACCACAATTTGGGCACTTTCCATCTTTCGGTAAAGTGTCTTCCCGCAGGCGGTGATGACAGTTTTTACACTCAACTAGGGGGTCGGTGAAGTTTTTAATGTGGCCGGAAGCTTCCCAAACTTTGGGGTGGTGTAAAATCGTCGAATCCAAACCGACTACATCTTCCCGCTTTTGGACAACACTCTTCCACCACTCATCTTTAATGTTTTTAGCTAAAAGAGTTCCCAGTGGACCCAAGTCCCAAGTTCCGTTTAACCCACCGTAAATTTCACTACCTTGAAAGACAAAGCCCCTCCTCTTTGCCAAGGAAACTAATTTCTCCATCAAATCCTGTTTGGATGAATTTTGCATAAACTGCAACGATTTTAACACGCTCCCGCTACAAAACAAGCGATGTTGGTAGTGAGTGTTCCTTCAACAAACGCTGCTGCCAACAACAATGCTAAAGTCAAAGGAATAATTGCCAAAGTTTCTTTAAGATCAGTGAAAAAAACCATCTTTCTTTTGCCCCTTGCGGCTCCAAACAACCAGTTGAGCCCTAATTTCAGGCCAAAGGAGAGTGCCAGCAAACTACCGGCATACTCGAAAATACCATGCGGAGCGATTAAGAAAAAGAGCTGAACTGGATTTAAGGCTTGATAAATTTGTGGGAAGCCCACTAGTGCACCTAGAACCAAACCGTTCATAAAGCCCACTACTACCGGTAAAAGCCCAAACAAAAAGCCACCGACTGTCGTGATGAGCACAATTATTGCGTTACGCTCAAAAACATACAAACTGAGTGGTAAACCAGGCTTTACGCTTGGGTCAAGAGAGCTAGCGTATTCGTCAATGATAGTCTGGGTAACAGAAGGGGCTACAAGGGAAATAGAAACCCCAGAGACAAAACCAATCAAAAAGACAATTACTACTGCCCAAAACCAGCGGCGGTTTTGGGCAATAAGCCCGCGATAAAAGGCTAACAAATTATTCATAAAGACCTAGTCAATTTTAGTGACGGAGAAAAACTTTGTCTACTTGGGCAGCAAATTGTGGGGAACTTAAATCTCTCTCCAGAAAAAAGGTGGTGTAAAAATTAAGAGCTTCAGTAGTCTCTTTAACGATATTTGGGGCAACTTTAAGTTTCTCTACTAAGCTAACGGGTTTACTTTTTAGAAAGCGCAGGGTTTTAACAGTTTCAACGCTAGCTTTCTTAGAAAGCAGTGTCTGACGGTTACAAGCTTCATCCACCAAACCCCCTATATTTGGGCTTAAGAAGTTGTCTTGCGGCACCAGAGGATCCCCGCATTTAGCACACCGGTAAAGCTCAGGTAGGTAACCAACCTGAGTAAGAAGTTTAATCTGGAAGCTCCCTTGTAAGATCCTAGCTTTTTCAATCTCAGGGTTTCCATCAATCCCACGGATGGTCTTAACAAATAAATCAAAGATTTCCTCACTTTTCTGACCCTCATCAAAAAACTGATCCACCAGTTCCAAAACCAAGTAGCTAATACTTAGTTTTCTAAGATCTCCCTTCAGGTTTTTGAAACTCTCAACTTCTTCAGCTTCAGTAAGAATTGGCAATCCCTTTGTCTCGTGTAGAAAGATTCTAACGTGGTTAAGTAGCTCAATGTTTGGGGCTCTCCTAGAAGTTACTTTTCTGACACCTTTAGCTAGTGCGACGACTTTGCCTTTTCTCTTGGTAAAAAAAGTAACCAGACGATCAGCTTCACCAAAATCGCGTCTCTTGAGAACAACAGCTTCCGTGGCAAATGAATTCATGGGTATACATATATTTTAATACAAGCAAGCGAGAATTCAAAATCCTGACTCCCTAACCACCATTGCGAGCACTCGTTCTTGGGGTCCCCTTTGCGGAGTTGGCGTCTTTGAACTAGCAAAAGTTCAAGAGGAAGCGGTTCCCGAGGATGTCCCGAAGCAACTTTTGCTCTAGTTCAACAGCCAACGCAGCAGGGGTCGGCTTTTCTTGGAAACTTCTTTTGCCGAAACAAAAGAAGTAGTTAACTAGATAGTGATCTCTAGTTCACGGTCGGTACGGAGCATAAAATGTTCTTTTTCAACCCCGTTAATCTTAATAATCATCTCCACTTCTTCCACACCCGGCTGTTTTTGGATCATCATTTTGTAAGGCTGCCCATTTTTTAGCTTAAAGGGGAGTTTATAAGTAAAAGTAGAAACACTAAAGTTAAGCGGGTAAGTGGCTCCATAACCGCGATAAACTTCTTTAGAGAGCTCTTCACTACTGGTAAAATCTTTCTGGACTTTTTTGCTAATTAAAGTAGAGTCCTCTGGAACGTAAAGTCTCATCCAATTTAAGTAAATTGAGTTCAACCAACCATCAGCTCGCGCTGGATTAGTCAAAGTAACATCGACTTTTTTAACAATTTCTCCGTCAGGAGCAACTTGTATGTCCTGCTCGACCTTAGTCTTAATATAAAGATTACCTTTCAAACCACCGAAATTAGAGTTATTCAAGTGGAAATAATCGCCGTCAAAATCTTTAATTCGTCCGGCGGCATTGTATTTTTCCGCGAATTCTTGGGCAGCACTGTTGTGGAAATAGAACAAGAAGTGTTTCTCTTCAACAGTTTTAACTAGCGCCTCAATGTATTTTGGAAACTCTTCAGTTTTGGCGTTAAGGACTTTGTCAATCAGGCTGTCCATCAGCTCCCCTAAAATTCCTTTGCGGTCGGGCTTGCCGGCGTTGATTTTTTCTGCGTGCAGCTCAAGTTTATAGACAACGTCGGGTATCCCAAGGCGGTTTTTTTCAGCTGAAAAAGTTTCTTTAGTTTTTTTAGTAGTGATCGGCCCAGTCACCTCGAGAAAAGTACGGACAAACTCAGTGTCAAGCGCGAAGATTCCATCCACTTTCGGCATCTTGGGGATGGTGTTGTACATAGTCTCAAATTTCAGCGCGGCCAATTTGAAATCCGGTGAAAGGTTGGAGTCGCGGATCGGCAGAGAGTTGTGACCTAAGTATTTTTTAATTGGCTCTGGAGCAACCTCAGTACGGCGGTACTTCAAATCCAGTTGGTAAATATCGTCGCTTTCAATTTCAAGCAAACGTCCTCCCTTAACACGGGCTAAAGCGTAAGAAGTAATGAAACCGCCAGTGGAGCGCAGTTCCTTATCGTTTTGCAACAGAATTAAATAAACTTTCTCATCCGGTTCTCCGGCAATGTCAGGGGCAGCCAAGAGCAGGGGTTTAATTTCAGGAATAAACTCTCGGGAGGCTAATAAGGCTTCTTTAGCTTGCCTCAAACTTTTTCTTACGTTAAAACCTTTGACTTCGAAATTTTGCGGATAGTGGGTCTCGTTAATCTGACCAACTTCCTTTTCAATCAAAACAAGTTTTTCGGAAATTTCATCCACCAATGGCGTTAGATTGGGCAAAACCTCTTTAACTATTTTTTCCGCTTTCGCTTCCGCAGTTAAGCTCTCTTTGTAACCCTTAAATCCCAGCACATCTCCAAAAGGATCAACAGCGACAAGTGCGGCCTCGCCAACCTCTACCCCTAAACTTGCCGCCTTAAGTAGGTGCTCACCATCGCTGTAGTAAGAGGCGGCAATTGGCACGAAGCGAATGAAACTTAAGTTTTTAAACTCAGCTTGAGTATCGGCAAGTTCGTTTTTAAGCTCTTTCAGATCTCTCTCTGCTAATTTTACATCCCTGTCCTCTAAAGCAGCCTCTACTTTTTTAGCCTGCGCATAGGTATTTTCAACTTGGGCAGCCAAAGTTTTAGCTTTAGGATAAAGTAAGACGGCCAGAACTGCCAAAACCCCAGCCAAAATTCCTAAGGTAACTAAAAAGCTGATCGCAGCGGTTTTGAAGAAAAGTTTGAGTTTACCAGGAGACGGGTTTTTGGGTTTAGCGATTATTTCACGGGCTCTAGTGTCGATTACCTTGATCGCCATCTAACTTAGTACACCCCATCTCTTTTAAGAACAACGAAGGGAGTTTTTAACAGAATTTTTAGATCGAGTGTTAGTGAGTGGAAACGGGCATAATGGGCATCCATTTTAATTCTCCGTGTAAAACCAATTTTACTTCTTCCCGAAACTTGCCACAACCCGGTGATACCAGGTTTGACTTTCAAAGCTTCTTCAATGTCAGGCAAAGTTTGGGGATAACGTTTTTTATTTTCAGTTAGTTCATCAGGATAAAAAGCTCGTGGACCAACTAAACTCATTTCGCTTTTCAACACGTTTAAAAACTGCGGCAGCTCATCCAAGCTGGACTTTCGCAAAAACTTACCTAACTGTGTTACACGAGGGTCTTTTTTTAACTTAAAGCTACTTTTTTTGTATTCTTCGAAAACTTCTTTCATTTTTGGGTCAGTACGAATTAGCTTGTGGGCGCCGGCAACCATTGTTCGGAATTTATACATTCTAAAAATCTTGTTATTTTTTCCCACTCGGCTCGAAGCCTCCACTAGAACTGGTCCTTGCGAAGAAAGTTTCACTGCTAGCCCAACTACTATTAAAAGTGGAAAGAGGAGTATTAAACCTACTAAGGAGCCGACGATGTCCAAAGCTCGTTTTGCAAAATCATACAACATAGCCAAACGGCAGCGAAAAACATGAAAGTGGCAAAGGGGTAAGCCTTTGCCAGGTAGCTTTAAAGTGTAACTATTATATCCTAAATGGACACAAAACGCTAGGATATAAGCCTAGCGGTTTATAGCACACTTTATTTATTTCAGCGGGTGGCGGCAGAAGAAGGGATCCCGACAGCGCGCAAGCTCTTGCTGAGCACTGGCGGGAGGGAAACTGCTGACAGGACCCGCTATAAATACTTATGTTTCCGGCGTTCTCTTAGTTCTTGGACGATTTTTTTCACGTCTTGCGACCGTTCCTTTGGACAAATCAGCAAAGCATCCGGCGTATCAACAATAATCATCCCTTTTAAGCCGACTGTCGCGATTAATTTTCCTTTCTCGGGTCCAAAGACCAGCAAATCCTCCGAATTAATACCAATGTGCTCACCGCGCACAACGTTGTGTACTTCACTTTCCGCCAGTTCATCTTTAAGAGTGTTCCAGGCACCGATATCAGTCCAGCCCAGAACCGCTGGTATTTCCAGTTGGTCCCCGGGTCCAAGTTTTTCTAGAAAAGCGTAGTCAAAAGAATTGCGGGGAATTTTTTGATACTCTTCCGCAACAACCTCTTTTTCTTTCGGAGTGCCCAAGGACAGTTGAATTTTTTTCAAGCTTTTGTAAATTTCAGGTAAATGTTTTTTGAAAAGGGCCATAATTTTGGACAGTTCCCAAACAAAGTAACCGGTGTTCCACAAATATTTACCTGACTCCAAAAACTTTTCTGCAGTGGATAGATTTGGTTTTTCAACGTGGCGGATAAACTCAAAAACCTCAAAACTGTCGATTTTAGCTCTTCTTTCGCCAATTTCAATGTAACCTAAATGTACACTTGGAAAGACCGGGTGGACATCAACTTTGGCAATAACGCCCTCTTTTTTAGCTAATTTTTCCGCAGCTTTTAAGGCTTTAATAAAAGTTTTTTCTTCTTTAACAAGGTGGTCGGCTCCCCAGATAGCGGCCATGGTTTCATTAGGAAATTTAGCCGAAAGGTAGGCACAAGCAAAGGAAACCGCTGCTAGAGTATCCCGCATCTGGGGTTCACCAATGATGTTCTCGGTCGGCAGAGAGGGGGCCTGTTTTTTAACCAAGCCCACGTAATCGGCCCCAGTTACCACGTAGATATCTTCAGTGTCAAAGCCCCTTGCGAGACGCTCCAACATTTGCTGGAACATCGAAGTTTTCCCAACCAAAGGCTGGAATTGTTTTGGCATTGCAGCCCGACTCATTGGCCACATACGGGTGCCGGCTCCACCGGAAAAAACAACAATTTTCACTTTTTAGATACCTTTTCGATAAATTCTTTCATTTTTTTCTTAAAAACTTCTTTCGAAAATTTGGCCGCTTGTGCTCGTGCCTCTTGGGGATCAACCTTCAATCTCTCAAAGCGCCCGACTGCCTCTATTATACCTTCAGGTGTCTGCTTATCAAAAAAGACACCGGTTTTTCCCTCAACTACAGTCTCTAAGGCCCCTCCACCCCGGTAAGCAATTACCTGTTTACCAGCGGCCATAGCTTCAACGGGAACGATACCAAAATCTTCATGAGTCGGGAAAACCAAGGCCTTACAGGTTTTTATTAGCTGGGTAACTTGAGCATCATCCAACCGTCCCAAAAGCTCGACATTGGGAGCAGCAATTGATTTTAAGTAGGAGAGTTGGGGGCCTACACCAACAATTCTCAAGGGCCGACCAAGTTTATTGAAGGCTTCAACCACAATGTCCACTCTTTTGTAACCGCCCAGTCTTGAAACCACCAAATAGTACTCCTTTTCGTCTTTCACTTCATTAGTTATCTTTTGTCCTTCATCCTTAAACCTCTCGGTATCGACCGGTGGGTGGATAACCTCAGCGTCACGGCCGTAGTGTTTTTTAACACGGCTCCTTACTTCTTGAGAATTAGCCAGAAAATAGTCCACTTTTTGGGCAGCTGAGTAGTCGCCTTTTCTTAAAATCCATTTCAGGGGTGGTACTAAAAGAGCATAAAGTGGAGCGAGAAATTTATCGAACCAACGTGCATAATAGCGGGCTAACTCAGTATCATAACCCCACAAAAAGCGTGGGACAGTGTGGATATAGTCAATGTGGACAGAGCCTTCTTTCCCACGAGCAAATTTTGCTGCGTAGGAGCTGGTGGAAATAACAACGTCTGCATCGCCGAGATTTTGGAAGCGAAAAGCAAGCGGATAAAGGAAAAAATAATGTTTGGAAAGCGTTTTGGCAAAAGGAAGCTTACTAATGAAATTAGTTTTGACTCTCTTTAAATCGAGCTTTAACCAAGTTTTCATCACGGGCTCATCAACGATACTGGTGTAAATAGTGGCCTCTGGCCAAATTTCCGCCAAAGCTTCCAGCACACGTTCACCCCCACCGTATTGGTTCAGGTAATCATGCACCAGCGCAATTTTAGGTTGCCTTTTCGCCATAGGCGCAATTATATCAGCTTCAGCTGATACAAGCACGCGTAGTGTGCTTATAACGGGTTAAGGATACAAGCGCGAATCTCCGAGTGCTTATACCTGAACCCGGCCAAACTTGCAGCCAGTATTTGCCCTATAGCTGTATAATACTTTTGAAAGAAAGGAGAGCAGAAATGCCCCATATTAAACTGGTAATTAGGCGAGTTGGAAATGGTTATGGAGTTTTCCTGAGAGGAGCTCCAGAAAGTTTTCCCGCCAACCGTGTTTTCGAATGGTGTGAGGACCATGACGATATCATGGTCGCTAGAGAGAACCATCTGGAAGACGTGTTACCCTTCTGCAACCGGTTCCAAAAGGACTGTGAGGTCCCAGTCATCATCCTTCATGACTACACCGAGGGCTACGAACGGTCAGGAAGTTTGGCTTTCACTTTAGCCAGTGAGCTCAACGAAGCCCTTAGACAACCAGTCTAACGTAGGAGAGACTTTGAGGCGACCAATACTTGGCCGCCTTTCTTATTTTCTGGAAAATAGCATATAAAGACACTTAACTTTAATCTCTTCGGACCATTCGGGCCAGTGACGGTAAAAAGTACCTTTTTCTTCATCTATCTTAAATCCCCACTTTTTATACATTTCGATGGTTTTAGTATTGTGGGCGTAGAGATCAAGGACAATATCTTTGCCGCTGGCGAAATCTAAAGCCCTCTGCCAAAGTTGTTTTCCAACCCCCTTACCTTGATATTCAGGTGCAACGTAAAAACCTCGCAGCTGGCATTCTTCGCCTTTATCAATAACAGTGATCGAACCTATCATCTTTGAATCAAGAAATGCAAGCCAAGCTTTTTGTTGTTCGTTAACTACAAGGTTTGATTTCAAATAATCCTGAGAACTTTTAGTGTTAAAAATCTCCTTAGAAAAACATTCTTTGGTTAAACCGATTTTAGGGTCAGTATAAGACTCTTGGTAAGTGCGTTGAAGTAAATTCGTATATTCTTTTAAGTCGCTTTCCTTTGCAAGTCTAATTGAAATATTCATTGTTGGTTGCTCAAAAAGTAGGCTAGAACGTCAAAATTTGGATCGTAAAGTTCAATCATTTCGTAATTTTCCCGCTCTATCAATCTAAAATTATATGAATACTTATTCATATATTTATTTTTGAATTCTTGGTAATCTGAGACTTTAAAATCACAACATCCTACTTGCATTCGGTAAGGGTCGGGTTGACGAACTCGCAACAGTTTAAGTTCGTTGTAGGGGAGAGCTATCCCCTCTTTTAATCTTACGAATGGGCCGTTATTTTCGTGATCTAACTCCCCTTGCTCAAACAAAATAGTTTTCAGTTTTTCAAATTCGTCTAGATAATGGGTAAAAACTGTCAAAGAACTGATTGGGTATTCTTCACCAGTTATCTTCTTACAAAGCTCGGTAGTTTTCTCAGCGACATAAGTAACTGCATTAAGTAGTTCTTCTTTTGAATTTATCGGACTAAACTGGTACAGCTTCGTCGCCATCGGCGCAATTATATCAGCTTCAGCTGATACAAGCACGCGTAGTGTGCTTATAACGGGTTAAGGATACAAGCGCGAGTTCACAGGTGCTTATAGCTTAATTACGCTTGATAGCCAAATGAAGGTTAGTCAAAAAGATATATGAATAAGTATTCATATATCTTTAGGTTTTGAGAAAGGTGGTGTGGAACCAGTCCCAAGGGCGCAGAAGAACAACGTGCATTAGATATTCTTGCACCAGCTTGGGAATAAGAAGAATTATTAAGGCAATCAGAATCCCCTTCCAAGAAAGTTTCTCTGTTTTCTTGATCTTTCTGTAGGCTTCAAAAAACAAAAAGAAGTTTTCAAACAGGTTGGGAAAGACAAAGAGCAATATACGCAGGTTGGTGGCTTCAAACCAAATGACTCCGACAAACCGGTAAATAAAAAGAAACATACTGGTTCTGCAAGCTAGAGCGTTTTGCCAACTAAGGGATTTGTAAACTTCCAAAGTAAGATAATACATATCCAGGTATTTGTCCGTAGTGTGATAACTGGAAAAATCTCCCATGTTCAACCAACCAGCAATGATAACGTCGGCCCCATCCAAAAGCATGGCCAAAATACCTCCCCACAGAGGGTAGCGTAGGATTGAGAGTGGAAGTATTAAGCGCAGGAGAATAACAATTACTGGACCAAGCGGCATGTTTTGATATTAGCAGAAAATTAAGGAGTGAGGAGGAGTTTACCGACAGTTTGGCGCTCTTCTAGGGCTTGGTGAGCTTTGGCAGCTTCTTGCAGAGGAAATTCTTTGAAAACTCGTACTTTGAGGGAGCCGTCAGCGACCCATTTGAAAACTTCATTGGCGCGTTGCAATAGATCTTGTCGAGTTGCAGTGTAATTGGTTAAACTCGGGCGGGTGAAAAAAAGCGATCCACCTTTAGCCAAAATGCTTGGATCAAAGCTTTCTACCGGTCCGGAAGATTGTCCAAAAAGAACCATCATACCTAACGGTCGCAAGACCTTGAAGCCTTTCAGAAAAGTAGTTTTACCAACGCTATCATAAATTACGTTGACTCCTTTACCTGCCGTTAATTTTTTAACTTCTTCTCCAAAATCAGCTTTTGTGTAGACAATTACTTCATCAGCACCAGCTTCTCCGGCTACTTTAGCTTTCTCTCTAGTTGAAACCGTACCGATTACTTTTGCACCGCGCATCTTAGCCATCTGACAAAGCAGTTCCCCTACTCCACCGGCCGCAGCATGTACCAAACAAACATCGCCTTTTTTTAGCGGGTAAACACTGGTCGCCAAATAATGGGCGGTCATGCCTTGCAAAAGAACGCTAGCGGCTTGTTTGGTTGTTAATTTACTTGGCACTTTTACCAATCTATCGGCTGGTACGGCAATGAGTTCTGCGTAGGCGCCAAGAGTTCCGTCAAAAGCCACTTTGTCGCCAACTTTAAAATCTTTTACTCCCTGACCAACCGCTTCAACTACCCCAGCTCCTTCCCGACCAATTGGAGTAGTTTGGCCACTAGGTGCACTACGGCGGTTGTAAATATCAACAAAGTTAACTCCAATTGCCTCAAGGACAACCAAAACTTCACCATTACCCGCTTTCGGATCCGGCACTTCTTCGTATTTCAAAACTTCCGGCCCACCCGGCCCATGTACTCTAATTGCTTTCATGTGTTTGATTTTAACACTGATGACAAATTTTCTTCAAAAAGAAAGAGCCCGGATGCATTGCTTGCATTCGAGCTCCGCTGATCTTCTCCTACAGATCGAAGGCGACGATAAGGAAAGTCTCGTCTCCAATCGTCCCAAAGATGACCGGATCCACCCGCAGTACCCGCTTGAAGGCTTCTTCCGGGGCAAAGATACGGAGCGAGTCGAAAAGGCGGCTATCCTTTGCCTGCTGATAGGACAATCTCGGTTGCTCGGGCACTTCACCTTTCAAGAAGAGTATCTTGCCTAAAATAGGAATCCCAGCGGCAGCCAGCGCTCGGGAGTTCCGCTCAAACGGAATCGTTATCGCCACGGCCCCGATGAGACCGAAGGTCACACTGCTGCCAACGGCCCACCAGCTGAGACTCAGCCCCAAGACAGCGAGGACACCGGCAACGATTAGCATCGCCACCACGAAGTTGAAAGGCCCGCTCTCCACTCCACCACTGAGGATCTTGTGTGGCCTCGGGTCCTCGATGTAGCCAACCGCCCAGCCCTGGCGAGTTGGTAGGGTCCATCTGGAGTAGCTGGCTTTCTCTGCTGCCAAACACCTCTTTTCGTTGTTGGTCAGGCGTGTGGGACGCCTGGCTCTAGTGTGGGTGCCAACTTCCCCACGGTCCAAAACCGCACCTGTTGTGGACATTTTCTCCTCTCTTTCTTCCTTACTAACTTACTTGCAAAGATTTTCTCAGAAGAAACCTAAAATGTCAAAATCTTGCCCAGTCTGGTAATATATTTAGCGTGAAAACTTTGAAACTTAATGACAAAATTGAAATTCCGATTTTGGGTTTAGGGACTTGGCAGCTAAAAGATCAAGGGGCGATTGAACATGCTTTGGAAGTAGGTTACCGCCTCATTGACACTGCGGATATTTATAACACTCACATTAAAGTTGGAAGGGCGGTTAAAAATTCGAAAATTCCTAGGGAAGATTTGTTCCTCACCACCAAAATCTGGTACAACAGTTTAAACCGCAAGGCTGTAGAGGAAACTGGAAAAAGATTTTTAGACGAGCTCCAGACACCTTACATTGATCTGCTCTTGATCCATTGGCCAAACCCCGCTGTCCCTATTCGTGAAACTCTTGAAGCAATGAACTCCCTCAAAGAACAAGGAGTTACCCACGCCATTGGCGTCTCCAATTTTGAAGGGCGCCGTTTAGAAGAAGCTTTAAAAACCGGCGTGGAAATTACTAACAACCAAGTGGAACTGCACCCTTCTTTTAATCAAAGGAAACTAAAAAGTTTTTGTGATGCTCACAAGATCGTGGTTACTGCCTATTCACCGATTGCCCGCGGCCAAGATTTAAACTTGGAAGAAATTAAGACACTGGCGAAAAAATATGCCAAAACCCCCAGCCAGATTATTCTCAACTGGATCGCCCAACAGGATATAGTGGCGATACCCAAAGCTGCTACGCATAAGCACATTGAGGAAAACTTTAATTCTTTGGATTTTAATTTGAGTAAAGAAGACAGGGAACTCATTAACCAAGTACCGCAGGAGCCTCGCCTCATCAACCCGGGATTTGCTGACTTTGACCATTGATATGTTGGGGAAACTACGGTCTGACTTAAGAAAAATTTCCAGCCCCGAGAAGGCTAAAACCAATGCTTGGTTTTTTAAAACTGGCCCCGGCCAATACGGCGAAGGAGACCAGTTTATTGGAGTTACTGTACCACAACAGCGATCCCTCGCAAGAAAATATCAAGATCTAAGCTTTGAAGATATCACCTCTCTATCTCATTCCCCTATTCACGAAGAAAGACTACTTTCACTTTTCATTTTAGTTGGGCAATTTAAGAAGGCTGATCCTGCAGCCCAAAAGAAAATCTACGAATTTTATCTCTCCAACACTAAGCAAATTAACAACTGGGATTTAGTTGACCTGTCCGCTGATAAAATCGTCGGATCTTTTTTGGAAGATAAACCCAAAGATATTTTGAAAAAATTGGCAAAATCGGAAAGTCTCTGGGAACGCAGAATCGCTATGATCGCTACTTTTCATTACATTAAAAAGGGTGACCCAAAGTTAGCCTTGGAAATCGCGGAGATTTTGGTTAACGATAAACACGATTTAATCCAAAAAGCAGTTGGTTGGAGCTTAAGAGAAATCGGCCAAAAATGCGGCGAGAATTATTTAACTGATTTTTTGGATAATTTTGCGGCAACGATGCCTCGAACTGCCCTGCGCTACGCTATTGAACACTTCTCTACCGAAAAACGGGCTTATTACCTAAAACTTGACAAGAATTAACAAATGTTGTTAAATAATCTTAATATATGGCTACCGTAACTATTTCTTTACCTAAAAGAACAGCGGAGAAAATTGACCAAGAAGCTAAAAAGCACGGTTTCTCAACTCGCTCTGAATTTGTACGCAATGTCCTACGTACTTATCTTGCCGAGGACAGTTTCCAGGAATTTACTCCTCAACCAATTTCTAAAATCAAGCTAGAGCTGGCTCGAACTGGTAAATATAGCGAGAAGTTCATCGATAGCCTCACTCGTGGTCTGGAAAAATCCTCTGTTTATGGTCGTTAAGCCCCTACGGGCAGATCTTGTTATCTACCTCAAAAAACATAATTTAGTCAAGAAGTTCAATAAACAAATTACAGTTTTTGTTTCTAACCCTCGTCACCCTTCTCTACACACTGAGGTACTTGAACCCAAAAGTTTAAAAATTTATTCTTTCCGAATAGATCGGAAATATCGAACTATCTTTATCTTCCGAAATAACCAAGTTGAAATTATTGATGTTAATGACCACTATCAATAATTCTCTGGTAAATTTTTAGCGTCTCTTGCGCCATTTTTTTCCAGGAGTATTTTTTCACTTGTTCTCGGCCTTTTTTAATCAAATCCAGACGCAGTCTTTGACTTCCTAAAACTTCATTGATTTTTTTGGCAATATCGCCAGTTGAATTGGGGTCGAAAAAAAGGGCAGCATCTTCGTAAACTTCGGGCAAAGAAGTAGCGTTGGCAGCGACCACCGGACACGAGAGAGCCATAGCTTCCAAGCCCGGTAAGCCAAAGCCTTCAGAAAGGGAGGGGAAAACTAAAGCTTCGGCTTGGTTAAAAAGGATTTTTAGATCTTCATCACCCACCCAACCAGTAATGATAAGCCGGTTGCGAATTCCAACATTTTCCGCTTGGGCCAAGAGTCTTTCAAGAAAGGCATCTCTTTTGGTTACACAAACCAGTTTTACCCCTGGGTCTACATCGGCAAGAGCTTCGATTAATCTACCCAAGTTTTTGTAATGATAAGCGTTACCCAAGTAAAGTAAATAGGGTTTTTGGATCGAATGTTTGCCTAGAACTTCACTCACCCTACCGGCGCTGGGCTCAAATTTCTCTTCCCAAAAATCATCCGCTCCTTCGTAAGTCACCACCATTTTTTCTTTTTTAACCCCTAACTGTTTAGCAATTTCATTTTTTACGAAGTTAGAGGGGACAAAAATTTTTTCAGCTCGGTTTAAGGCTTGTCTGAGAGTAATACTAAAGGCTAAGTGTTTGGCTAAGTAAATTGGTAAGGCTCGTGTGGTGGCTGCTTTGTCTTTGAAATTGATTTTAGTTAAATCATGAAGTGTAACTACAAATTTTTTGGGGTAAAGCAGAGGGATGTTCACCTGCGGAAAATGGACTAAGTCCAATTTTTCCTTCAACAACACCTGGGGCATAATCACCTGCTCTTTCAAGCTGTACCAGTGGGCATCGGCCATAATTTTGGTGAAGTTAGGGTTCTTGGGGTTGTAAAGAGGGAAGTTACTTTTTCTTAAGAAAACAAAATACTCGTTCTCAGTATCGAGTACTTCGAGATTTTCCAACAGTTTTTCAAGATAACGCCCAATTCCAGTCCCTTCCGGACCAAAAAAGCGCGCATCAATTCCTATTCTTTTACTCATTGAAGGAATATATCAGATACCAGCTGTCTTCGTAAATAAGCTTAAAACGTGTGTCCTGACCAAATTTCTTAACTTTTTCTTCTTTTACCTTATCCAAAACAACGTAATTGACTGAGTATTGATCAAGATATGTGACTGTCCCTTCGATTGAAAAATCTGGATCTAAGATGTTTTTTAGTGTTTCAATACGAGGCTTGTGATTGATAGTAAAGGTGGTGTGATCAGGATAGGTCATTAAAATATAGTTATAGCTGTAAGCCGGGATCCAATAAGCGAGGTCGTAGTTAGCAACATAGACTTTCTTTTTTGGTAAATTCTTGTTGATAAAATCGAAAATCGGCTCTTGATAATCTTGTGCAAACTTTAAATTACCTTTCATACTGAAAACATTAAGTCCTGGGAAGTTAGTGGACGGAATTAGCAAGGCACCGGCAGTTATAGCCACTGCCAAGGCCAAAAAGATCTTTTTTTCGGCTCTTACCAAGAACTTATTGATAACGAAAAGGTAAAGGAAACTTCCCAGAATAATTTCTGTATAGATTAGATAAGAGAGCCTTTGGGTATAAGGAACAGAGATAATACCGGCAACAATTGGAAACAATATTGGGTTAAAGAGGATAAAGAGGCTAGTTACAGCCGTTGCAGTGGAAAAGAGCAGCCATTTTTCTTCCGAGAGCTTCTTTCTAAAAAGGTAAACAAGAACTAACAATAAAATTAAGGTGTAGCCTACTTTTGACCTGAACAAATACTCTAATTTTAAAGTAGAAGTATTAACTGCAAAAGCATCCGGTAAGACAACGTTAGCTACGTTTGCTAGCTTAACAGCAAGGTAAGGAGCGGGTGCTAAAAGGATGATAAAGAAAGCTTTTAAAGAGTTTTTAAAGTCTTCGTAATTTTTAAAGATAAAGTTAGCCAAAGAAAAAGCTCCAACCGCCAGTAATAAATGCACCCAAGCATAAAGATGGATAGTTGTGATCGTAAAACTAACCAAACCCAAGCTTGTTAAGGACAGAAAGTTTTTGTTTTTTAAGTAAGTCAGAAATAATCCCAGAGAAGTTGTCAGTAAAATCAAACGGACAATTCTTTCCGGCAAAGCAATGGTGCGAAAGTCTACGGAGTTGTTCAAAAGAATAACAAAAACTAAATAAACGAGTAAAACCGTCAGGGTTTGACTCTTATCGCTTATGAGTTTAGAAATAAAGAAATAAACTGCCAAAATATAGGTTGGTACGAGCACTAAAGCGATCCTATCCCAGAGCTGAAAGAGCTCCAAACCAGATAACCGCTGCAAAAAAGCTAGCAGTAAAAACCAACTATTAAAGCCGTAGGAGGGATTAATTTTCCCTGTTGGGAGGCTTGCCTCGCTAGGTGAAATTACCGGCTCTTCAACTAGCTTTCTTATCTCGGCCAGATGGAAGGGTGCGTCGGTATAGGCTAAAACCGGGTGAATGAACATTGTGTATAATGTCAGGGCCAAAGACAAGAACAAAACTAAGCGTTCGACAAAATCGAATTCAAACTGCAGTGTCAGTTTTTTTTTCTTATATAAAAAACCTGCGACTAGACTTACCAAGCTTAATGAATAAACCAAGTTGAAATTCTGCCAACTGAAGTTGAAGAAATAGGCTGATGTGGATATCAGGGAGAAAAAACCAAGACCAAAAGTGAAGGAGATCGGCAGATAAAAAAGGGCTCGTTCCTCTTTGGGGCCAGCAATAAGTTTGTAAACTAAGAAACCTGGCAAAAATACGAGTATTAAAAAGAGCAGAATAAAGAGAAGGATTTGCATTCGTTTGTAAGATATAATAGTACAAATTTACTTTAGTAACCAACTGATGCTAACCACAGAAGAATTAAATAAACTTACTGATAAAGAAATCATTCTTGACTTTGAAGGGGTAATTACCAAAATTGATCTTGATTGGGAAGCTCTGCGCCAAAAAATTGTTGACTTACTTGGTCTCGACCGTAAGTTGAACTTTAGTAGTCTCTATCTTTACTCTCAAGTTAAGGGTAAACGTAATGAATACTTAAAAATGAAAGCCGAGGCAGAAATAGCTGGATTAACCAGCCTGCCTTCAGAGTTGTTTGAGTATTTTAAGAAAAATAACCTTGCGGTTACCATTTTTTCGGCCAACACCAGAGAGGCAATTGAAACTTATTTGAAAGATCAGAATTTTATGGGTAATGTAAAAACGCTGGTGGCAATTGATAATGTTGATTTTATCAAGCCCCACCCCGAAGGGCTTTTGAAAATTGTCGGTAACAAAAACCCAAATGATTTTGTTCTAATTGGAGACTCGGTTTACGATGCGATCGCTGCTAAATTAGCTGGGGTACAGTTTCAAAAATATGAACTCGAAAAATAAAAACAAATTAGAGCGAGTTTCGACTTGGTACAAGTCCACCAAAGGCCTGAACTCTTTTATGATTTATTGTGTTTACCTTGAGTTCAGAAAGTTCATTGAAGAGCCAATTTTGGAGATTGGACCCGCTGATGGTGGCATGACTTCGCTGATTTTTGACAACCTCAGACCTAAAACGATCAATATCGTTGAGGCCAGTGAAAAATATTGTCAGTTACTTAGCAAGAAATTTAAAAAGGCGGCGGTGTTTAATTCGTATTTAGAAGATTTTAAAGCCACTAAAAAATATAAGACTATTATTGCCTCCCACCTTCTTGAACACGTAGAAAATGTTGATAAGTTTCTACAGACAGCTTACAAATTGCTCGACAATGATGGTAAATTTTTGGTTAGTGTACCAAACGGCTTATCGATGCATCGGTTACTTGGAGTTGAAATGGGTCTTTTAGAAACTCCTACCCAACTTAACGATCAGGATAAAAAGATTGGTCACTTTAGAGTCTACGATCCCAAAAAGCTGGAGGAGGATCTAAAGAAAAACGGTTTTAAAATCGAAAAAATCTCCACTTCTTTTATCAAATTCTTGTCGAATGCCCAAATTGAAAAGTTCATCCCTGAAAAAGATTGGATCTATTTTTATTCTCTCAGCAAAAATTTCCCTCAAAACGGGGCGGACATCTTTGCAATCTGTAACAAGTAATGTTAACTAAAAAGAGCATTTGTTTAATCATACCTGCTTTTAATGAGGAAGGCTTGATAACTAAAACCCTTCAAAACACCCCTAGGTACGTAGATCTGGTTATTTGCGTTGACGACGCCAGTCACGACAAGACTTTGGCACAAATGAAAATTTTTGCTAAGAAGGACAAACGAGTCCTGGTCCTCAGCAATAAAATTAACGGAGGGGTGGGTTTTTCAGTAAAAAGAGGTCTAACAGAAGCTCTTAAAAGAAAGGCCGATTACGTTGTTATCGCTGCTGGTGATAATCAGTGCGACCTGACTAAAATTAAGGACTTTGTGACTATTTGCGAAGAACAAAATTACGACGTTTGCAGGGGTAATCGTTTTTTAAATCGTAAAGAAATTCGATCAATGCCCACTTTGAGAAAAATCGGCAACTCACTTTACTCTTTTCTAACAAAGTTTGTTTCGGGTTATTACTCTTTATTTGACTTTCAATCTAGTTTTAGTGCAATAAGGCAGGAAAAACTCAAAGAATTGGATTTGGAAGCTTTGCGAGATGACTATTTTTTTGATAATTCACTTTGGATTAATTTAAACATAGTTAACGCCCGAGTCAAAGAAATTCCAGTACCGGTAATTTACGAAGATGAGGTTTCCGATGTAAACTACTTTAAATTTGTTATCGCTAGCCTTCCCTTCTTGCTAGGTTCTTTTCTTAACCGCATTTATCAAAAATACATTTTAATCTTACACCCGGTTGGGATATTTTTAATCAGCGGTTCTGTACTCTTTCTTTTTGGGTTAGGATTTGGTATCTATATCTTCCTTGAAACACGTGGTCCGTCTACAGCTTCAACTGCAACTGTGATGCTTTCGGTAATTCCTTTCTTCATTGGTTTCCAACTTATTCTTAACGCTATTGTCTTTGACATGCAAAATGAGCCAAAATAAATAACATGCTGGTCAACATTGTTCTAATTATTCTTTACGGAATTTTTGTCGGAGTTTCGATTTTTACCTTAGGCAATTTACGTCTATTTCACGACAAAATTAATTTCCAGAGCTTGAGCAGTGTTTTTTTTAGTCTGCCTTTTTGGGTTGGTTTATTCTTCGCCCTCTTAGCTCGCGTAACTTTCATTATTATTAACAGTCAACTGTCCCGTTCCAACTTAACTGGCAATGCCAGTACTAGCCTAACTTTTATCATTACTTTATCAAGTTTAATTGCCGTGATTATTCTTAACTATTTTGTTTTGGGAGAAAAATTAACCGCGAGCCAGTTAGTTGGTACCGGAATTATTGTTCTAGGAATTCTAATGCTTTTAAGGGTTTAACTGGCACCCAGAAGCTGTTGATAGAGTTTACTCATATTTTTAACCATTAGTTTCTTGTCGAACCTCTCCTCCACGATTAACCGGCCCTCTTTACCAAATTTTTCCCTTAGCTTCCCATCGCTAAGCAATTTAATACACAATTTTGCTAATTCCTTCGGGGTTCTTTCCTGCATTAGAAAACCACTTTTACCGTCCACAATTTCTTCCGGAATACCGGCTATTTTGGTGCCAACACAAGGGATACCAGAGGCCATTGCTTCCAAAATAGTTAGCGGCAACCCTTCACTCAAAGACGGCAGAGCAACAACATCAGTCAAGGCGTAAAATTCAGGAATTTTCTCCCGTGGCCAACTGCCAAAAAAAGTAACTTTACTCTTTAAATTGTTCTTGGCAACAATATTGTCAAGCGGTCCCTGGCGAAAGGTTGATCCCGTGCCAACAAACAAAGCGTGGGCGTTAGGGACTTTTTTTAGAATTTCGCTCATCGCCAGTAGCAGAACATCCTGACCTTTTCCCCAGGCAATACGGCCATTAATCCCAACGGTCAATTTTCCTTCCAGGTTGTATTTTTTCCTTAGGTCTCTTTTTTCTTGAGCAGGAAAGGGCTTAAATAGCTCTAGATCAATGCCATTGTAAACGCGGTTTATCTTTTCTGTATTAACACCTGCCTCAACCAAGTCTTTTTTAACACTATCGCTTACTGTCACAATTTGGTCTTGCCGGTCCCAAATACTTCTCAAATACTTCAAGACAAAAGGGTTTTTCTTAAGCCACGTCGGTAAAATAACGTGTTGAACGTAGAGCAGTTTAACCGGAAGCCCGCGGGCAGCTAGTGTGAAAAGCACCATCTCTTTGTAATCTTGGGTGTGTACCAAAAGATTTGGGTCTTCTCTAAGCAACTCTTGCAAAAGACTTCTCAGCCGGCTAACCCGAAAAACATTACGTAGATTAAAAAGATTAAAGCCTCGAAAGCGGCCCAGAGTAGAACCAATATCAATTTCAACCGACTCAACACCAAGTTTTTTGACCTCATCAGCCACCAATCCTGCTGGACAAGCAACCTTGACTTTAAAGTCTTTTTTGACGAGGCCAATTATGTCTAATAAGTAATGCTCTGCTCCACCCAAAAACGGCGAATTGCTGACAAAAAGAATCATCTTTTCCTCAGAGCTAAAGCTGAAACTGCTAGAATAAAGCCGTAAAGAAACCAAGTGTGAGGGTAATATAAAACGGAGTTAGTCAGATTTTGGAAAGTAACTCCCAAAAGAGCAGACATACCACCCAGAAGAAGATAGTAATAAAACGAGTTGCTAGTGGCTTTAAGAATACCTTTAAAGTTTTTAAAAAATACCGTGATCCAAAAAGCCGCAAAAGCGACTGCTCCAAAAATACCAGTCTCAATTAGTAACTGAAAATAGGTGTTGTGGGCAACTACATTCTTTCTTAGCACAGCATCCGGCAATTTATATTCGGCGTATCTAACTCGAAAGTTCTCCAAGCCCACACCCAATAACCAATTATCGTTAAACATCGATAGCCCTGCTCTCCAAATTAGCAACCGTTCCGCATTTGTCTCTGCAAATGGATCAGCGGAAGAAGTCACCCGGTTTAGAAAAATCCGGCTTCCGCCGCCACCTCGACTAAAGTTTGCCAACGTATCTACCAGACTGTAAGGCCCAACTAAGTAGAAAAGTGAACTTAAACCGACTACGGTAAAAGCTAAGACCGCGCCTAAGTATTTAGCCCAAGCCAGAACTTGCTTAGTCCCCTTGGTAAAGAAGAAAACCACTGCCAAAAATAAAGTCATACCAATGTAAGCCGCTCGAGAGAAGGTTATGATTAATGAGACTAGAGATACAGAAACCAAAACTTTTTTAAGTAGGGTTTTGCCTTTTATCCAAAAGGTGTAGCCAATTGTGAGTGGGATAGCAACCAGTAAAAAGTTAGCGAGAAAATTGGGGTGGTCAAAAAGCCCAGCTGGTCTAACAAAATTACCAGGGTTAAAAATCCCAAAGCCTCCATAGAAAGGTAAGTTGTAGTAATAGGCAATATACTGCTCAACCCCAACTACTACTGAAATAACCATTCCGGCAATTAAAGCGCTGACGGTATTAACAACCTGCTGCCGGTTTCGCAAGAAGACAAACGTCATGTAAAAGACTGATACGGCGTAAAAAAGTGAGGCTACGAACCTGACGGTCAGGGTTTTATCTTGAGCCGGAAAAAGGGAGGTTATCGAAAATACCAGTAGGAAAAATAATGAGACAACTATTGTTTGTGGCAGAAGAGGAGGAAATTTCCTTTGCTTGAAAGACTGATAAATTAGCGCTAGTGCCACAACGAGGAACACCAACATGTGAATTTTTAAGGAAAAACCAACTGAGATAAAAATCTGGTCAAAGGAGAGGCTAAAAACACCCAAATAAAAAGCAAGTTGTACTTTGTCTTTAGTAATAACGGAAAAAAGAAAAATCGGAGTTAAAAGTATAGCCACCCAAGTGAGTTTTAAAATAACAGTTAAAAGTAAAAGACTATAAATACCGATAATTAAACTCTCCTGTTTTTGAAGCATGAAGGTAAGTTTTGAAAGTTGGTCTCTAACTTTTGTTCCTGGTTTTGCTTTTTTCATATTCCTCAATATCAACCTGAGCAAGGTTTTTGTAATCTAATCGGTTTTTCTTGGTTTCTATTTCTTGCTTAATCTTTTGGTAATGGTTTTCATCGGTAACAAGTTGGCTTAATTTTCTCTTAAAGTCGTTCTTGTCACCAGGCTTAAAACTTTCTCCAAACCCTTCATTAGTATAGTGGCTAAAGATTTCTGTTTGCGGTAATAGGACAGGTAGTGAGCACCCAATTGCATTGGAAATCCCTACACTCGGTTGTTTCAACCAAATCGCCAGATCAGCAGCAGAATAGTACTTAAAGAGCAACTTCTCTGATACGAAACCTGCAAAGAAAACTTTATCTGGCAGTTTAAGTTGTTCAACTAAGTCCACCAATCGTTCCTTAGCCCGACCATCACCAACTATCAAAATCTTGGTGTTAGTTTTTCGTAAAAGATCGGCACTCAGCTTTATAACTTGGTCAAAATCCTTCTCTGGGTTCAACCGGCCGCTGATCAGTATTACAAAATCGCCCTCGTCTACTTTAAATCTACTTCTAACCTCGACCCGCACCTTTTTGTCAAAGTAATAGAAATCGCTGTCAAAACCAATCGGAACCACCTTAACCTTATTTGCAAGATTAAAATTCTCTTCGAGATATTTCTTGGAAGCGTTGTTTGGGCAAAAAACGACGTCCGCCTTTTTTAAATAGTAGCCTCTTAAATATTTCTGAAACAGCTCATAACGCAATCTACCCTGCAAAGAAGGGTATGGTTTAGGGTGTGCTGTGTCAATTAAGGCTTGGTCGTCCCCGATTAAAAAGTAGTTAAACTTATCTTTATACAAAGCCCCAAGTACTGTTGACCCCTGGCTTGGAGCATGGGCATGGACAATATCCGGACGAATGGCTCCCAACAGCTCCTTTACACCCCTAATAACAATAAAATCCTTAGTTTCAAAAAGGGATTTAAGACGATGTACTTGTACCCCATCCACAACACTATTCCCTTCCCCACGATACCGGGTCGGCGGCGCACCAACTTCTTTAGCCATTGTTGCGTAATCCGGAAAAGGAAAGACTTTGTCTGAGGCAATAACGTGAACTTCGTGACCCAACTTTACCTGGTTACGGGCAATATAATACTCTTTATAACCAAATTCCGGCTGAAAGTAGCCGATTAAATGGACGATCTTCACTCTTTCTCCTCTTTTAAAAACGTATTGATCAAGTCAACAATTTCCTTACTGGCCTTTCCATCCCCAAAATAGTTTTTTTGAATTCCGGAAGGTGCAAAAGTTTTAATTGCTTTCTTAATTTTTTCTTTATCAGCTCCTACCAAAATATTCCAACCACTCTTGGTGGTTTCTGGCCATTCGGTTTCGTTTCTTAAAGTAATACAAGGAATTTTGAGAAAGTAAGCTTCTTTTTGAATCCCGCCGGAATCGGTTAAGATTTTTTTAGCGTTTGCTTCCAAGAACAGGTTATCAAGATAACCAACCGGCTCAATAATCCTGATATTGGCAGTGGGCCTCAAGTTAACTCTGGTTAAAGCTGCTTTAGTCCTAGGATGTAGGGGCAAAACAATACTCTCACCAGCCTCTTCCAAGGCAGTAAAGATTCCCCTTAAATTTTCTGGTACATCGGTGTTTTCTGGCCGATGAATAGTAGCGTAAAGGTAGCTTTTTGGCTTAAGAAGCAACTCTTCAAGAATTTTTGACTCTTTAGTTTTTTCAAGATTGGAAAGTATTTGATCGTGCATAACGTCTCCGGTAAAGAAGACTCCCTTAGTAATACCTTCTTTCTTTAAATTGTCCACTGCTGTCTTAGTCGGACAAAAAAGCAAAGTTGAAAGCTCATCAGTAACTACACGGTTAATTTCCTCAGGCATTTTTCGGTTGTAACTTCGCAAACCAGCTTCGACGTGAGCAATCGGAATATTAAGCTTAGCAGCCGCAATGGAGCCGGCTAAAGTCGAATTAGTATCTCCGTACACCAATACTAAATCCGGTTTTACTTCTGAAAGTTTTTCGGCAATACCGATGAGCATTTTTCCTGTCTGTTCCCCATGAGATCCAGAACCAACACCAAGGTTAAAATCTGGGTTTGGTATTGATAGCTCCTTAAAGAAGATTGGGGACATGTTTTCATCGTAGTGTTGGCCGGTGTGAATAATCACCTCGTCAAAACTTTTTCTTAGTTCACCTGAGAGCGCAGCAGCTTTAATGAATTGCGGTCTAGTTCCTAAAACAGTAGCGATTTTTTTCATGTTTGTTTTTTAAACACATAAAAGAAGTTAGTGTTATAAAACTCTTTTTTTGATTTTAGCGGTAGTTGATAACTGGTTTTGGTCAACCACAATGGCAGAGGTAACCAGTAACCTTTCAGATCACTTTCCAAGCATTTGAAACTTCTGTCCTCGACAAATTTTCTAAATTCAACAAACTTCCAGTTATTAACGTGATCTGCGTGGGCACCCTTCTTTTGGTACTTGTAGCAATAATTATTAGGTATTGAGATAACCAAAATTCCACCTGGTTTTAAAATACGGTAAACTTCGGCAATTGCTTTTTCCACACCAGGAATGTGTTCAAACACTTCGGCACTGGCAGCTAGGGTTACGGAGCCGTCGGCAAGTGGAATTTTTTTCGCCGATGCCAAAGCTAAATTAACTTTTTCGCCCTTTTTCACTTCTCGGTTGATTTGGACCTGTGAGAAATTAATGTCTAAGCCGCTGTAAGTAAGTTTTTTAGGTAAGTACCTTTTCAAACGCAAATCACCACAACCCACATCTAGAAAAACTGTGTCTTTTTTAGCGTATTTTTTAATTAAGCTCCCAACTGTATTCTCAATAAAACCGTCAACCAACCAGAGGTTTCTCAGGGAAACAGCTGGCCAAAGTAAGTCTTTAACTTTTCGGACAACTCCCGCTTCCTTATATTTTAAACCAGCGTAGTCCTTCTCAGCTTCCATAGCAGTATCAACCCAAATGCTGGTGTTTCCAAGAGGAACTTTTTTAGTTAGGTTAAAAGTAAGGGTAACCATTTTTTAACTAATCGATAAACTTTCTAAACCAAAGTTCGAGGTTTACCCACCTCCAAATTGCGCTCGATTTATTAACATCGCTACTTAAATTCTGAAACTGCTCCAAAGCTTTTTCTGGATTGATAAACCCCCGGTCTTTAAACGATTTTGACCCAAGTATATCCAAGGTCATCTTCTTCAAAACTGTCCGAAACCAAAGGTCTTCCGGGGTAGTAAACCCGATTTTATCAAGGCGCCCTTCAACCTTCTCCGGAATTATCCCGTGCATGGCATTACGCAACACAGCTTTGGTACGAGCATCCTTAATTTTCTGATCATTAGGTAGAGAAAAAACAAATTCCACTAAACGGTAGTCGAGAAAAGGAACTCTAGCCTCAATTGAAAAAGCCATTGAGTCTCTATCTTCGTAATGTAAGAGAGCCGGCAGAGAAGATTTTCTCAAAGACAGGTAGGTAAAGTTTCTAAAAGAGTCGTTCGGGTCAAAATTAACTTCAAGATGCCGGTCCTGATATTCGTTAGAAAAGGTTTCTTCCAGCACCACCGACTCCGTCTTAGTACGAGTTTTTAAAGACTGGACCAAACTTCTTGGCAGCAAATAACTAAGAAATAACTTTGGGCTTAAACCGGAAACTCCCAAGAACTTTTTGTTTGAATAATTTTTGGAAAAAGCTGACAATTCGTCTAGAAGTTTAAGAAATTTTAAGCTTTTCAGTAAATGGGCATAATAAGCTGAGAAAGAAGACGTGTAACCAGCTAATAACTCATCTGATCCTTGTCCATCTAGCATTACCTTTACTCCTTGTTCCTTGGCTAGCCGGAAAACATTCCACTGGGCATAAATTGAAGTGGAACTAAAAGGTTCATCCTGATGATAAATAATCTTATCAATTTCTTCATACAGCTTTTCACCAGATGGATAGGTATAGAAATCTTTTGTGCGAGCTTTCCTAACCACTTCGCCAGCGAAGGCTGATTCATCGTACTCAGCATTTTTGTAAGCTGCGGTGAATGTCTTCTGAATTTCCCCGATTTGTTCAATTTTTTCTTTCTTCAATAAATCAGCTACTACACAAACAATACTGGAGGAGTCCAAGCCTCCAGAAAGGCAAGTTCCAATAGGAACGTCGGCTCTTAACCGCAGGCTAACCGAATCAATAAAAAGCTCGCGAAAACGCTCCGCGTATTCTTCATCTGATAATCCCTCTAGTTTGTTGTCCGGATCGATATCCCAAAATTTCTTAATTTCCATCTTGCCTTGTGGAATTTGAACTACCAAATTGTGTCCACCAGGAAGTTGCTTAATACCTTCAAAAAAGGTTTCGTTAGTATGGTCAATCTGCCCATTTAAAAGATAGTCGTAGATAATTCCCTCGTTTGGACTAGCCTTGATTTCTTTGTTAACCAGCAAGGCTTTGATTTCAGAGGAAAAGTAAAACCGGCTCCTATCAACATAGTAGTAAAAAGGTTTCACACCCATACGGTCACGGGAGACAAATAACTTCTTCCTGCTTTTGTCCCAGATGGCAAAAGCCCACATTCCATTAAAGCGTTTGACACAATCCTCACCCCATTCTTCATAGGCTCTCAAAATAACTTCGGAGTCAGTACCAGAGCTAAACTGATAACCCTTCTTTTTTAGCTCTTCCCGAAGCTCAAGATAGTTGTAAATTTCTCCATTGAAGATAATCCAAAATGGGCCCCTGTTCATCGGTTGGTGCCCAGCGGAAGACAAATCCAGTATCGCTAGCCTACGGAAACCCAAACCAATATTTTCGTCAAAGTAGAAACCTTCATCATCTGGTCCTCTATGTCTGAGGGTATTGGCCATAGCTTTGACCGTTCTTTGATCAATTTTGTTTTTTTCAAAACTTAAAATTCCAGATATTCCACACATAATTAATTTAAAGAAGAGTAGACTTGCAGGAGTTTTTTAGATTCAACTTCCCAATTATAGCTTTCTTCTGCAAGAGAACGAGCTTTCTCTTTCATACCAACTAGATTTCCAGAAAAAACTTTGTTAATTGTAGTAGCAATTGAGTTAGGACTTTCCGGATCAAAGGTTAGACCCGCACCTAAAGCGGCAAACTTTTTTAGTTCGGGAAAATCGCTGACAACCATTGGAATACCAGCCATCATATACTCAAAAATTTTGTTGGGAGTGCAAAAATAGTTGTTTAAGGAAGTATTTCTGTAGGCGATAACTCCCAAATCAGCAGAAGAGGTGTAATTTAGTAGCTCTTTAGGTGCAACTGTCGGGTGGAAAAACACCCTTTTTTCCAAACCAAGTTTTCTCACCAAAGCTTCAAGATCAGTTTTAATGTTACCTTCCCCCATCAAAATCAGTGCGGCATTTTCAACCTTCTGCACTGCTTTTATAGTATTATCCAAACCCCGCACTTTTCCGAACGCTCCTTGAAAGATAATTACTTTTGTTGACTCTGGCAAAGAAAACTTGAGCCGTAACTTATCATTTGGCCCAACTTCCGTAAGTTCGTAACAGTTCATAACTACAGTAGGTTTTTCGTTCAAGTGATATTTTTTGGTTAGAAAAGAGGCAATCGAGTCGTTAATTGTAATTACCTTGTCAACCTTTTCAATCAGGTTTTTCTCGATCCGGCTTAAAGAAACACTCACTAGATAGGCCCCTACCAATTTGATTAGGTCGCCATTTTCCCTAATTTCCGCTTGCCATTCTTTTAGGGCCTCAAGAAAAATTTCGTGGGAGTCGTAAACAATTTTGGCTTTGTTTTCTCTGCTAGCCTGATAGGAAGCTTGCAACGTATCCAGATCATGGGCGTGATAAATGTCCGCCTTTTGTTCTGAAAGAGCCCTCTGTAACTGGGGCGTAAAACTGTTTCCGTAAAGGAGAATTTTGGGTAAAACTCCAATTTTTTCGGTCAATAATTGCGTTCCACGAAGATTGGCCACTCTCTCTTTGCTAATTCTCAAAACTTTAATCCCGTCAAGAACTTCCTCGTCGGTAATTGTTGAACCAAATTCTTTCAGAGCCACTACCGTAACCGAGTAACCATTATCGACCAAGGTTTTAGCCTCGCGGTAAACACGCTGGTCGTGGGTAAAAGGATTAGTAACGGCCATACAAACTCTGAGCTTTTTCATAGTTTGTTAATGATAGGAAATTGACTGGCAAAGGAGCGCAGCCCGCTAGTTGTAAAAGTACGCGTCGAGAAGAGCAAAACAGGAAAGGAAAAGACAACCAAGGCTTTAAGAAAAATAACCTCTAAAGAAACTTCCCCCGTACTTAGAAAACTGCCTATTAGAGTTAGGCAAACACCAAAAAATAAAATTATCAGCACTTTCTGGTATTGAAAATTAATTGGATAATATTTTTGGGAAACAAAAAAGATTGCCAAAGCGGAAGTTAAAAAGGCCAGACTGTTAACAAAGGCTGCACCGAGCATTCCAAACCGAGGTATGATCAAGAGGTTGAGACCGATACTCACCAAAGCTGCCAACCCAGTGGTCCAAGCCAAATGCTCAGTCTTTTTGGCTAGATTAACCCCAATCGCCACAATATAATAAGCTCCGTAGAAAACAGCTCCAATTGAGAGTAACCCAACTACTTTGGAGGCTTCAAAATAAGGTGCGGTGGTAAAAATAATTAATATCTCTTTGGCAAAACTCGCTACCAGAATACTAAAGAAAAAAGCTACTGCCAAATACACTGTTAAGACATTGGCATAAATCTCCTTAGCTTCTTTACGTTTAGCTACTGATAAGGCAAACGGGCCCCAAGCAAGCTGAAAGGCTCCAACAAGCATCGCCATTACCGCTGCTAATTTTGCACCGATAGTATAAACTCCAACCTCGTTCAAACTAACAAGCTTGGTTAACAGAAAGCGATCTGACAGAGTGAAAACCCAATAAAACAAAGCGGCTGGCACTAATGGCAAACCGTAGCGCAACAGTTTTTTTAAGAAGGGCACTGAAAAGCTCAGCTCAAAAACATCGCGCACTAAATAAAAACCAAGCAGGGTCGTGACTAATCCAGTTACCAAGTTCGCCCAAAAAGCCCCAATAACACCAAAATGCAAAAACGCAATTAGATAGATACTCAGAGCAGCGGTTAACAAAACCCGAGTAGTTGCCATAACAACGTATTTTTTAGCTTGAAATCGCAAACGTAGGACGTCAATTAAAAAGGCTGTTATAACTACAAAAGGCACTGAGAAAAGAGCGATGGTGATGTGGTTAGAATAGTTTTGGGTCCCAAAGAAAAAGAGTGAAATACTACTGGCAGCAAAAACTGCTACGACGGCTACCAGTAAAGCAAAACCAGCTAAAAAGGTGAGCGCAGTTGATAAAACCTGGCGTTTTTCTTTTTCGCCCTCAGTATGAAAGTAGTAATAGCTGCTGGCAGCATCCAACCCCAGAATGAGAAAGAGTTGTAATAAAGCAACCGCTGTAGTTATCACGTCTAAAATCCCGTAATCAGCGGGTGAAAAAATTCGAGTGAAAATTGGCGCCAGAAAGATCGCCAAAAAACGCTGTGCAACGTTACCCACTCCGTAGATGAGAGTGTCTTTTGAAAGTCTTAAAATTTGGTCTTTCATAAACTCTGGTACAAATTGAGGTATTTTTTAGCCACGACTTCAGCTGCGTGGTACTTTTTAACAAACTCAATTCCACTTTTCCCAAGCAGATCCCAACGACTTTTGTCTTTTAAAAGCCCTCTCAAAACTTGTTCCAGATCATACCGATCCGCCCTAACAACTGGTAGGTCTGGCCTCAACTTTGTCTTCAATTCTTCGTCGTAGCTAACAATAACCGGCTTTCCCAAAGCCATACCTTCGATAGAGACAGTGCCGTACCAATTGGAAAGGACTTGATCCACAACGATGTCGGTGGACTGAAAAATTTCCTTAACCTTCGCAGCTGGCAAACCTTCCAACAAAGCTAGCTCCACTTGGTAACCTTCTTTTTTTAAATTTTCTATAGCGTCCATTATAAATTCCGTTCCTTTTATCTCCCGATCCGTTGGTGAATGAACAATCTTAATAACTTCTTTTGGTGCATCTCTCTTGCCAGGTTTAGCTGCCACCCATTTTTCTAAATCAATTGCTGCCGGGATGTAAATAAAATCCTTGTTGATTTCTAGTAAGTCTGCGGTGGCTACCACTAAAGCGTCCGCGTATCTCGATAATTCCGAAACTAACGCTTGCTTTTTGGTAAACCCAACATCGTTTTTCAGATGGTCTCGCCCTTGCGCTTGGTAGGATGAAAAAAACTTCTGACAGTCGCGGACGTCACAACCGTGAAAGACCACAACGATCTTTTTCCCAAAAAATTTCAGAACGGGTAAGTCTAGGTACTTGGGAAGCAAGGTTCGTCCGTAATTAAACTGAAAAACATCAAACTTAAACAGCGCGAAGACAAAAAAACCAAGTCGTTTTAAGTAGTTAATTAGGTTAAGGCGGTTGGTGCCCAAACCTAGATTGTAGTCACCCCTGAGACCAAAAGGGTTTTTGTGAAAGTAAACCGACTTCGCCGGTAACCCCAAGGAACGCATTGCTGAAGCTAAAACTAACTGCTGCCCAGCAATCTCATCGGGAGCGTGTAAGATCCTCTGTTTATCCATCCCAAAACCCACACTAAATTTCCTCACTAGTCCACTCGCCGTTCTTTACCAATTTAAAACCGGAATCAATCATTCTTACCCAATGCAAGTTTTCAGGTAGAGCGTTATACTTGGCAAGTTTTGGCAACTTCTCTCCATAAGCCATTTTTACTAAAAGATGAGGCATATTAAGACCTGCTCGGGAAAAGAAGTTGCTGGTTGTGTAAAAACGCCCGGCATTAACTTCAATGACACACACTCTTCCGTTTTTATCCTCTTTCATGTCCACACAAAAAACACCAGTTGCCTCTGGTGCAACTGCTTTTACCGCCCTGGTGGCAGTTTCGTTAACATCATCACGGTTGACAGTTTTCGCCACCGAAGGCGAGGACGTTTGCCCACTGGGGGTGAGATGGCCAAAAATGTACTCAATTCTCTCTCTTGCTTGAGAAGTAAGTAACTTCCCTTTGTTCCAAAGGCTTTGGAAAGCAAATTCCCGGCCCGGTAAAAATTCGCTTGCCATAAAATCTTCGTACTTAAGCGCTCTGGTGTCTATCCAGTATTCAATCCACTCTTTCGCCAATGATAGTTTTTTGACCGGTAGGCTAGCTTTTGAACCAGCCCCACGAATTGCTCTAATCCAAACTTTTTCGTGTTTCTTAAGAAGTTTATCTAGCGCTACTTTTAAAGTTTCTTTGGAGGTTATGTGATAACTTTCCGGTGCCGATACTCTATTCTTTTTTAGCAGCCGATTATACTTCATCTTGTTGGCAAAAGTTTCGAGAATTGAATGTTCTGGCAAAAAAACCTTGGCTTTAATCTTGTCCCTGTTTTTAGAAAGTACCATCACCTCAACGTCCGGTTGAGCGTGAACAAATTCCACTTTCTCTTTCTCAATAATGCGATTTAGTGTTGGTATGAAGTCTGGATCTGAAGCAGGAGGAATAAGATAACGTTTATCAACCGGAGCAAGTTCTGCGTGGTAGGGTTTAACATCAACCCCAACAATATAAAATTTCTCAGGAGCGATTCTTAGTGAGTCTATAAAATTAAAAGAAGCGGAACCACCACTTCCGGTTACCAAAATTCTCTTCATGCAGATCTCACCTTTTTGCCTTCCTTATCCGCGTAACCAACTAACTTGGCCGGGTTACCAACTACAATTCCAAAATCCGGAACGTTTTTAGTCACCACCGCACCAGCTCCAACCATCGCCCACCTTCCAATCGTAATTCCAGGTAAGACTGTCGCTGCGGCTCCTACCGAAGCACCTTCCTTAACGACAGTGGGTTTCAAATCCCAATCGGAGTTCTTCTTTAAATTACCGTCTGAACTCGTTGAGCGTGGTAATTTATCGTTAGTAAAGCAAACGTGCGGCCCAATGAAAGCACCATCTTCTACTATTAAACCCTTGAACAAGGAAGCATCAACCTGAATTTTAACATTGTTCCCAATTTGAACTTGTTGGTCGATAAACACCCCTTTATGGATTATGCAGTTTTTACCAATTTTGGCGTTTTCCCTCACCTTTACCCAATCCCAAATCTCTGTTCCAGTACCAATTTCAGCACTTTTATCTACAGCAGCTGTTTTATGAATTTTTACTAAAGATTTTTTTGCCATAGTTTTCCTAAAAATTAAACAGCCTTGATTTTAACATACTGACTGCTACCAAACAAACCTAAGGTTGACTAAAAGAAAATTCTTCAGTCCGCTTCTTTTTTACCCAATTTACTTGGACCGGGAGCGGATGTTTTTGGTGGCGAGATTAGCAATTCTCAAGGCTTCCAAAGCTTCAAGGGGTTTAACCAAGGGTTCATAATCGCCTAACACCGCGTTTGTGAAACTTTCCAGCTGCTTTTTAAGAGGCTCGACAACAGTCACCACAATTTTTTTCCCAGAACTTTCTTTAAACTTGCCAATGTAATCCTCAAAATCATCAAACTCTGAAGTGTAATTAGTGTCAAAAATTATTAAATCTTGGGTGATCAAGTTAGCAACCGCATAACCTTTGGTACCGGTAACATTAATTTTCCTAATTTTGACCGGCGTCACCCAGTTGGTCTGAATATGGCCGGTAACTTTAAAACCTGCCTTATCCTTGGGGTATTCTAAAAGAATGTCAGCATAGTCTTCGTGCTTTCTAAGAACTGCTCTGCCACCGTAAGCGTGAACAGTAAGTGGTCTCCTATCAAGCAAAAAGTTAAGAAGATCTATATCGTGAACACCAATATCCAAAATTACGTTCGCGTCCCTAATCCGGTTGGGGACTATATTAGTACGCCGGGCCATAATGGAGATGATGCTACCCAGTTTCCCCTCGTCGATCAACTCTTTGAGTTTTAAAATTACCGGGTTAAACCTTTCGATATGACCAACAGTAAGTTTCACCTCCGCTTTTTCGGCAGCGGCAATCATTTCCTCGGCTTCCTTAAGAGTTGCGGCAATTGGTTTTTCCACCAAAACGTGGCTACCAAAACCCAAAGCATCTAATGTCACCAAGTGGTGCCAACGGGTGGGTACACAAATACTAACCAAATCCGGTTTAGTTTCACTTAACAGCTTTTTATAGTCCTTGAAATATTTTGTTGAATGTTTTTGGGCGAGGGCTTTCCCAATCTTCTCGTCTAAATCCGCAACACCAACCAAATCAACGTTAGGCAACTCCTGGTAGACACGGGCGTGGTGCCTGCCCATGTTGCCAACACCAATGACCGCTGCCTTGATTTTCTTCTTATTGCTAGCTTTAAACATCAGCAACTACTCCAATAATTTTATCCAAGTCTTTTTTAGTTAATAGTGGGTGAACCGGCAAAGAGAGGATATTTTTGTGAACTTTTTCGGCAACAGACAAGCGCTTGTGTTTGAAAGTAGCGTAAACTTTCTCATCATTTAAAAGTTTTGGGTAGTAAATACGTGCTCCAATAGAGTTTTTGTGAAGCTTTTCTAAAAGCTGGTCTCGAGTTAGTGGGTATGGTCTCTCGACTTTAATAGTGTACTGGTGATAAACATGAACAAAACCGTCTGGAACAAAAGGTGTGGTAATACCGGCAATTTTGCTCAAATTTTGGTTGAAATAGGCCGCGTTCTGAATTCTTTTCTTAGTAAAACCTTCTAGCTTTTTCAGTTGTTCTCGACCAATGGCGGCTTCAATCTCGTTCATGCGGAAATTAAAGCCAATTATTTCGTGTTCGTATTGATTACTCATTCCTTGATTTCTAAACAACTTACTGTTCGCTGCTATCTGCTCGCTGTTTGTTGTAACCATCCCACCCTCACCGGCAGTCATGTTCTTCGACGGGTAGAAAGAAAACGTCCCAACTGTCCCCCAATTACCAGCCTTTCTACCTAAAATAGACGCCCCGTGAGCTTGGGCTGAATCTTCAATTACTAAAAGGCTGTGCTTTTTGGCAATTTTGTTAGTACTTTCCATATCGGCCATCAAACCGTAAATATGAACCGGCATAATCGCTTTAGTTTTCTTGGTTATCGCTTCCTCAATTTTGCTGGGATCAACGTTAAAGGTGTCCGAGTCAATATCAACAAAGACTGGCTTTGCACCAACAAACGAGATAGCATTGGCAGTCGCAATAAAAGTAAATGGCGTGGTGATAACTTCCTCCCCTCTACCAATTCCCGCTGCTGTCAAGGCAACAATTAGAGCAGAGGTACCGTTGTCAGTTGCCACTGCGTATTTGGTTCCGCAAAGGTGAGCAAATTCTTTTTCAAAAGCTTCAACTTGCTTACCTTGGACTAAGTTACCACTGCGAATAACTCTGATAACAGCTCTCTCTTCTTCTTTACCCAATAACGGTTTGGAGATACTAATCTCAACTGTCTTAGACATTACCAACTCCTTTATAAACAAAACCCATTTTTCTGGCGGTCTCTTTTGGAAAGAAGTTCCATCCATCAACAATGGCGGCAGTTGCAAGCAGATTTTTAACCTTTTTTAAATCGATCTTAGCGTAGTCATTGTGTTTACACATCAAAACCAAAACATTGGTACCTTTCAAAACAGTTTCCAGATCCCCTTGGTACTCTCTAACAAACGGGTCGTGGATACGAACTTCCCTAACGCGACCTTTTAAATGTTTGACCAACGCTTCGGTTGGTGAATTTCTCGTGTCATCAGTATTAGCTTTGTACGCAAATCCAAGCAGTGCGACTGTAGCGTTTTTGGGAACAACCTTAACTTCTTTCAGCGCCTCCTCAATCAAAGCAGCCATATTTTTAGGCATATAATCATTAATCTCTCGCGTTAAATTAACAAGCTGAGCGACCAAGGTTTTGGCTTTTTCCTCCCCGCCACTTCTTTTCAACTGCATTATTTTCAGGTAAGGGTCTTTGGGAAGACAGTGTCCACCAACGCCTGGCCCGGGATTTAAATACGAACCCCAGTAGCCTGGGATCTTACGAACTAGCTTAATTACTTCGCGCCCATCAACTCCGTAGCTTTGAGCTAAAAGTGCCAAGGCGTTGGCTTGGGCAATAAGTGTGTCACCAAAGGAATTTTCCTCGGTCTTAGTTACTTCAGCCGTAAGTGGATCAGTACGATCCAAATCTCCGGAAGTGATATTTGGATCGAGTTCCACCATTACCTGGCCTGTCTCAGGAGTTAGCCCACCAACCACCCTTGGATAAGTCTTTAGTTGTTTAAAAATTCGTGTTGGCATGAGACGTTCAGGACAGTGACCAACGTAAAAATCTTTATTAGCCTTCATACCTGAACTTTTTTGTAAAGTAGGAATAACTAGGTTGGTTGTAGTACCCGGTGCAATGGTAGATTCGACTATAACCAAAGTTCCGGAACGTAGGTTTTCCCCAATTGAAGTTAAAGCGCCTCGAAGCGCCTTATAGGCTGGCAGATGATCATTGGCTTCAACAGGGGTGTCGACACAGACCAAAATTACCTCAGCATCTTTCACCACTATGTAGTTGGGTGTAGCGTAAAAACCCTTTTTAACCGCGCTTCCAACTAAATCTTCAATTCCTTCCTCAACACTATCAAGCGGTGAGATACCTTTATTGATTAAGGTAATTTTTTTCTTGTCCAAATCAATGCCAGTGACTTTAAAGCCTGCTTTAGCAAACAAACAAGCCACTGGCAAGCCAACGTAGCCCAAACCAACCACCACAATTTTAGCTTCTTTACTCTTTATTTTTTCTTTTAACTTGTTCATGACAAATTCGGGAAGAATTTTACCACGCCTAGCGGGAATAAACAAACTCAGCGGGAGCGGGTATTTCCGGTGGCTAGATATTTAGAGAAATTTAAAACTTGTAACCATTTTGTTAAAGACTTCTAGGTCTTTTTGATCTACCTCGCTGTAAATGAGAGAGTAGCTGCGGTTTCCTGCATTAACAAATACTCTTGTGTAAAAATTCCCTTTAATATAACTTTCACCCTCAACTTTTCCTTCTATTTTTGTGGCATCAACACCACCAACCTTAACTTGACTTTCTTTATAGTTTGAAAACTGATGTGCCATTTTCAGTTTTTCTTTTTCTTGGACAATATCTTTCTCTTCGGTAACAAAAACTTCTATTTCGGCAGCTACAGGTTCACTTTCTGAAATCTGCGATTCAGGAAGTTGGACATCATCAAACAATGTTCTGTTTGGAATATCAGCATAGGTTTTAACAAACCAATTCCCCTGGTATTTAATCTGGTAGCCGTAATCTTCGTTAATAAAAGTCTGCCAACCTTCAGTAGGATCTTTGGTAGTTTGGTTAGGTTGTGGAGAAGTTGAAGAAACGTTGTTTTTTGAATCGTCTGGCTGCGGAGTAGATATGCGGTAAAGATAATAACTACCCAGAGCTAACGCAGCGAGGATAACTATAATCAGAAAGATAATTGAAAGATTTCTTTTGGAGTTTGTAGGTGCAGGGACAGGATTTTCTTCCATTGAGGCAAATAACTTACCAAGTTCGTAATGGCACTGTCAATACAGAAAACATCAAACAAACTCAAAATATTATTTAACTGTAACTGCTTTGGCAAGGTTGCGAGGTTTGTCGGGGTCATAACCTTTTTTCAAGGCCATGAAGTAGCCAAAAAGTTGGGCCGGGACGACCATCGGGATAATTGAAGCTTCACCCACATCGCGAACCTCAATCCAGTGATCAAAACTCGGTGAGTTTTTAGGACTAATACCGATGATCAGACCGCCCCGAGAACGAATCTCAGTTGCGTTGGAGACCGTTGCTTGGTAAGTTTCGTCGTTGGGAGCAAAGACAAGGCAAGGGGTGCCGCGGTCTACTAAGGCAATTGTACCATGCTTGAGCTCCCCTCCAGCCATACCCTCAGTGTGCACGTAACTGACTTCTTTAATTTTGAGGGCTGCTTCCAGTGAAAGTGGGTAAGAAACACCTCGGCCAATTACGTAGATATGCTCTGACTTTTCTAAAATATCGGCAACAGCTTTAATCTTCTTTAAATTACCCTCTTCCAACAGGCGCTCGACTTCATCACTAGCTGATAACAATAGATCTTGAGCCTCTTTGACCTTGCCAATTAAGGCATAGGTTGTTAATAAAATCAAACAGAGTTTCGCCACAAAGGCTTTAGTTGAAGCTACTGCCAATTCCGGCCCGGCCCCCAAAAGGATTTTATAATCGGCCATACGGTAAATAGTTGAGCCCAAACTGTTAACAACAGCCACAATTTGGGAACCTTTTTTCTTGGCTCGGTTCAAAGGTTCAATAACATCGATGGTCTCTCCGCTTTGTGAAAAAGCAATAACTAAACTCTCGCTAGTTAAAAAGTCCACAAGATAATTAAACTCAGAGGCGACTGTGGTATTGACGTGCTTTTTGGCTATTTTTGAAAATAAATAGGCGCCAGTCATACAGGCATGAAAGGCAGTACCTGAGCCAATGAAAAAAGTTCCTCGCGCTTTTTTGATAATTTCTGAGAGTTCTTCTGCTTGGGTAAAGAGGTTGGTAGCAATATTGCGGATCACTCTAGGTTGCTCGTTGATTTCTTTGAGCATATAGTGTTGGTACTCACCTAAACTATTGTCGTTGATTTGCCAATCTAACTCGGTGACCAGCGGTTCGATTTCCTTACCAGAGGCAAGGTCGAAAACTTTCACACCGTGGTTTTCTAAAGTGGCCAGCTGGTTGTCCTCAAGAAAAATTACCTTTCGTGTGTGAGGGAGAAGGGCGGTAGCATCGCTAGCTACAAAGTATTCATCTTTCCCAAGACCCAAAACTAAGGGAGAACCGTTTTTTGCAACCGCTATCTTTCTGTCTTTAGTAACCACTGCGACTGCGTTCAAGCCTTCAAGTTTTTTAAATACGAGTTGCAGAGCTTCGCGAAGGGGTGCTTTTTTAAGCTCGTCCTCAAGTAAATGGGCAATAACTTCAGTGTCGGTCTCCGAAACGAATTTGTGGGTGCTAGTTAAATCCTTTTTAAGTTCTCGAAAGTTCTCGACAATACCGTTGTGAACGATAGCTAAGGAGTTGTTGCAAGCTAGATGAGGATGCGAATTTTCGACCGTCACCCCACCGTGAGTAGCCCAACGGGTATGACCAATTCCAACCTTGGTCTTTGTCGGCGGCAAGCTGGCACCGCCGATTTTACCGGTCTGCTTGCTCACTTTAAAACCATGTTCATCAATGATCGCTACTCCCCAGCTGTCGTAGCCACGATACTCCAAGGTCTTCAAACCTTCCAGGATTAGATCGGCTGCCCGCTCTTTACCTACATACCCAAAGATTCCGCACATATTTCTTCAACAATCTCCATAATCGCCTTGGCTAATTTGTCCGAATCGTGACGGATTAAGCTCCGCTTTAAAAGATCACCACTTTTTCTTTTGATTGGACCCTCTGCCAAAAAGTCATTCCTTACTAACTTGTAGCTGTCACCATTTAAATCATCGACGACTGGTGTTTCTTTATCCTTCTCATAGTAACGTTTAATAATTTCTTCTGGGAGGGTTTTGTCGTTTATTAAAACATAGTCTAAACACTTGCCAGCGTACTTTTCGATCTCAGTGACAAAGTTACTCGCCTTAAACCCGTGGGTTTGTCCAAACTTAGTCATGAGATTAATAATATAAAGTTTTTTTGCCTTTGATTTCTCGACCGCTTCTGCAACTCCCTCCACCAGCAAGTTGGGAATAAGACTGGTGTACAAATCCCCCGGGCCCATGATTATTAAATCAGCTTGCTCGATTGCTTCTAAACTTTTTGGGTAGGCACGGGCTGCCGGTTTTAAGGAGATAGTTTTAATTCTCAACTCACCGTTGTGTTCAGGCTCATCAATCTTTCCCTCACCTTCAACCACCAAACCGTTCTCATAAGTAGCCACCAGAGTAGAGTTGTCATTAGTAATTGGTAAAACTCGGCCCTTAATATTCAAAATCGTTCCTGCTTCTTCAACTGCCTTGTCCATACCGCCAGTAGTTTCCGCCAAGGCTGTTAAAAACAGGTTACCAAGACTGTGACCTTCCAACCCTTCCCCTTTTGAATAACGATAATCGAAAAGCGCGCGCAGCAGGGAGCTCTCATTGCTTAAAGCTATCAGCGCTTGGCGAACATCTCCTGGTGGCAAAATGCCAAACTCATCCCGCAACCGCCCAGAAGACCCACCCGAATCCATCATCGTCACGATGGCAGTAAGATTTGAAGTGTATTTTTTCAGACCCCGTAAGACCGTGTAGGTACCTGTACCACCACCAATAACGACAATTTTTGCCTCTTTACTCGTCACGTTAAATTCTCCCTAAAGTATTCTATGGTCTTGACCAAACCTTCCCGCAAAGAGGTTTTTGCCTTCCAACCAGTAGTTTGAGTCAATTTTTTGGAGCTTGCGTAATTAGCGGGTACGTCTCCAACCCGTTTTCCTAAATCGCGAGTTGGTACTTCGTACCCAACAATATCAAAAATTAACTTCACAACATCAATTACTTTTATCCCAGTCTCGCTTCCCACGTTAAAAATATTCAGTCCTTTTAGATCCAAAACAGACGTATGGGCTTCGGCTAAATCTTGGGCATAAATAAAATCACGGATTTGTTCTCCCTTCCAATACAGAGGTATTTCTTCTTTTTTTAAAGCTGCTTTAATGAAATTAGGAATGGCGTGGGTTTCCGGCGCATGCTTTTCAAAAGGTCCGTAAGGGTTAAAGTAACGCAAGTGGGTAACGTCAAAATTGTAAAGAGAGTGGTAAGTGGAGATAAAAGCTTCCATAGCAATTTTCGAAGCTCCGTATTGGTTGGCCTGAACTCCCAGTGGGGTGTCTTCTGTTAAAGGTAGATTTTTGTTGTCGCCGTAAACAGTAGCTGAGGAAGAAAAAACAATTTTTTTCACTCCGGCGTCCTTCATTGCCTCCATTAGCTTAACAGTGTTAACAACGTTGTTTTCAGCATACTCAACTGGTTTTTCCACTGATTCGGGAACTACTAGATAATTAGCTAAGTGAATTACCGCCTCGTAACCTTCCAGCGCTTTAGTAATTTTATCTTGGTCGGCTAAATCAAGCTGTTCAAAAGAAGCTCTGGGGTCGACGTTGTCTCGGAAACCCCGGGAAAGGTTATCAATAACTTTAACCTCGTAACTCTCATCAAGTAGAACTCTATGAATGTGAGCTCCTAAAAACCCAGCCCCTCCGGTAACGATAATTCGCATGCAACAATTATACCAGACAAGCTTTGGGAAATTTGTGGAGGGCTTGCCACAAAAAACCCCGGCTCTTTTTAGAAGTCGGGGTTAGGGTAACACCCGCAACGATAATAGCAGCCGAAAATTTTTTGTCAAGTGCTTTATCAAGCTAGTGGGGAAGCTGGTTTTTTCGGCTTTAGAGTGCTATACTTCCCTTTGCTTTTGAAGCTATGTTCAAAATCCTTGGCAACTTATTTGATTCCAACGAACGTGAGGTTAATAAACTCCGCCCACTGGTAGAGCTAACCAACTCCTTTGAAGCGGACTTCAAGAAACTCTCTGACTCTAAATTAAAAGACGTTACGACTGACTTTCGTAAACGTCTTGAAAAAGGCGAAACACAGGATGAGCTTTTACCCGAAGCCTTTGCGGCAGTACGGGAAGCTGCTCGTCGTACCATTGGTCAGCGGCATTTCGACGTACAAATTATGGGTGGGGTAGTCCTCCACGAAGGCAAGATCGCTGAAATGCGTACCGGTGAAGGTAAAACTCTAGTGGCTACTTTACCTCTTTACCTCAACGCCCTCACCGAAAAAGGTGTCCATTTAGTTACGGTTAATGACTACTTAGCCAAACGTGACGCTGAGTGGATGGGTCCAATTTACCACGCTCTGGGACTAAGTGTTGGCGTCATCAACCACGAATCTGCTTTTGTTTTTGACCCCCACGTCAAAAAGGAAGACGAAGAGCTAAAAATGGACCCCAAGGAATCTTTGTCCCCAGAACAAGAAGGTTTGGGTATTGGTAAATTCTTACGTCCTGTATCCAGAAAAGAAGCCTATTTAGCGGATATTACCTACGGAACCAACAACGAATTTGGTTTTGACTATCTACGCGACAACATGGTTGCTGATATTCACGACATGGTGCAGAGAAACTTAAATTTTGCCATTGTCGATGAGGTGGACTCAATTTTGATTGATGAAGCTCGTACCCCCTTGATTATTTCCCAAGCCGCTGAAGAATCAACGGAAAAATATTACGATTTTGCCAAAATTATTGAAAAATTAACTAGCCAAACCGACTACGTGGTTGATGAAAAATTAAAAACCGCCAACCTCACCGAAATCGGCATTTCCAAGATTGAAAGGCTAACTGGAGTCAGCAACCTTTACGAAAAGGATTTTGATTCAGTCCACCATATTGAAGAAGCTCTTAAGGCTAAAACCTTGTTTCTTAAAGACCGCGACTATATTGTCAAAGACGGTGAAGTGATTATTGTTGATGAATTTACCGGCCGCCTGATGCCGGGTCGGCGCTACTCCGAAGGCTTGCACCAAGCCATCGAAGCTAAGGAAGGAGTAGAAATTCAGCGCGAGAGCCAAACTTTGGCGACAATTTCTTTCCAAAATTATTTCCGACTCTACAAAAAATTAGCTGGTATGACAGGAACGGCAGTTACTTCCGCTGAAGAATTTCACAAAGTTTACAAACTGGATGTGATTGTTATCCCAACCAATAAACCAAGCGTCAGGGAGGATTTACCTGACAGTGTCTACAAAAATGAGCATGGTAAATACGAAGCGCTTATTGAGGATATTGACAGTCGGCACAAAAAGGGCCAACCGGTTTTGGTTGGGACAACTTCGATTGAGAAAAACGAGCTACTGGGCGACTTACTCAAACGCAAAGGTGTTCCCCACCAACTTTTGAACGCCAAAAACCACCTAAAAGAAGCCCAAATTATCGCCTCGGCCGGGCAAAAAGGTGCAGTCACTATGGCCACTAACATTGCCGGCCGTGGTGTTGATATCAAACTCGGAGAAGGCGTTGCTAACCTAGGCGGTCTGCATGTAATTGGTAGCGAACGACATGAAGCTCGTCGCATTGATAACCAACTGCGTGGACGCTCTGGACGTCAAGGGGATAGTGGTTCAACCAAGTTTTATGTTTCTTTGCAGGACGATATTATGCGTCTTTTTGGGGGCGATGCGGTCACTCGGGTGATGAACGCTTTTAAACTACCCGATGATGTCCCGATTGAGGCGGGATTGGTGAGCAAAGCCATTGAAAGTGCTCAATCTCGGGTGGAAGGTCATAACTTTGACTTACGTAAACGAGTCGTTGAATACGATGATGTCATGAATAAACAAAGAGAGATTATTTACTCGATGCGTCGGGAATTTTTAGAACTGGGGGATCGACAAAACCCGAACAAGGAAGAAGCGCAAAAGGCCCTCAAAGAACGGTTTGTCGAAAAAATTGATGCGGAAATTGATCTTTTGGTTGACACTTCAGTTGGTGAAGCTGAAACTCTTGATTACGAGCGAATAACAACTGAATTTAACACCATCATTCCTTTTGATGAGACTAGCCGTAAGGGTTTAAGTGAAAAAGTAGTCTCGGAACCTGATCCGGACAAGGTCAAAGAGTTCTTAAAAACCATTGCCCACCAAGTTTACGGGCAGCGGGAAGAACAATTTGGTTCAGAGGTAATGCGGGAGATTGAAAAGTTAGTGATGGTCTCGGTTATTGACACTTTGTGGATTAACCACCTTGATGATATTGACGAACTCAGAGAAGGAGTCGGTTTGCGGGGTTACGCAGGGCGTGACCCACTGGTTGAATATAAAGCCGAAGCTTTTAGGATGTTTGAGAATTTAGTTAACAATATTGATCACGAAGTTGTTCAAAGAATTTACAAGATCCAAATCGCCCCGCAACAACCCTCTCCCCAACCACAAACTACAACTTCTACCTCAACTTCGAGTGCTTCAGAGAGAGCAAGTGCAGGGCAAGTTGTTAAAACCAAGGAAAAAATCGGCCGCAACGACCCTTGTCCGTGCGGTTCTGGCCTCAAGTACAAACGTTGTGGGTTAATAAATAGCCCGACCCACCAAGAAAAAATGGGCTGACCTAAAGCCTAAAACGGCTCTAATTTTCCCAAACTATCGGACTAAATTTCGGGGTGTTTATAACTTATGACGTCCACAAGGGGTCTCAAATTTTTTGTCCAATTTGAGCATTTTAGCGATACCTTTTAAGCAATTCGTCAAGTTTACTCAACAAAGGTTCCCGCCACTTTTCTTCGAGTTGGGTTAGAACCAACCCAACTATTTCTTTATCCTCGTCATTCAGTTGCTTGCTCTCCAATTCTCTTACCTTAGCAAGAATTTCGTAATCTTCTTCCCTGGAAAGCAGGTACTTTTCTTCATCTTTATTTGAAACACCAAGTTTGTTTTTTATTTCCCGTTTTCTTTCCTTCAAAATTTCTTGAAACTCTTTGTCCTGATTCAAAGCCTTACGCAACTCTTCTCCGTCCAGACCTTGGCTCATATAGTAATCCTCAATTTCTTGCAGAGACTTCTTCATAGCTGCCATTCTAGCACTTTGGTGGTAAAATTCGAAATATGAAATTCGTAATCGATAAGTCAATTTTCGAAAAATTCCCTGAGTTACTCATAGGTGTACTATCCGTGAAAAACCTTAATAACAAAGACGCCTCGCCAGAAATTAATAGTCTTTTGAAACATCAAGAAGAGAATGTACGAGAAAACTACAACTTAGAAAGTCTTTCGAGTCAGCCAAAAATTGAAGTTTGGCGGGAAGCTTATCGTACTTTCGGAGCAAAACCAAAGGAAAACCGTTCCTCGGTTGAAAATTTATACAAAATGGTCCTGAGTGGAAACAATCTTCGCCACATCAACAAGTTGGTTGATATTTATAACGTGATTTCCCTTAAACATACATTACCCGTGGGTGGGGAGGATTTAGATAAAACCCAAGGAGACATCCAACTGACCTTTGCTGGTGCTAACGAACCAGATGTAATATTACTTGGAGATAAAGACTCACGATCACCACACGAAGGAGAAGTAATTTACAAAGACGAGATTTCAACCATCTGTAGACGTTGGAACTGGCGGGAAGCAGATAGGACAAAGCTGACAGAGGAAACCAAAAACTGTATTCTAGTAATAGAAGCTCTTCCCCCTACCAGCAAGAATGAGGTAGAACAAGCTACCAACGAACTTAAGATCTTTGTGGAAAAATTTTGTGGTGGGGAGATAAATTCTACTACTCTTGGTGCCAATGAGTTAGAATTTCAACTTACCTAATTTTTGAACCTATGGGTGGACCATTATGCCAGCATTTCAAGAAGTGTGGACTTATAAATAGCCCGACCCACCAAGAAAACTCAGCTAAGGTTGTCGCTTAGTGTGTCTGGGTTTACCTAAAATTGCCATGGGCCGCTGGCGCCAAACAGCGTTTTCACGGTAGTGAAGAGTGTAGATGTGCAGCAAAACCCAGCCTTTATCAAGCAGTTTGTTAACGTCTTCTCTGCCCTGCGCCTCAAGATTGTGGCCGACAAGTTCTTTAATATCCATTTCCCACAGTGGTTTATAAACTGCCTCTTCCAGTTGCTTGCTTTTCCTCATAACAATCTTTCTTAAGCTTTACCCCAAGCTTTCTTCTCTAAATAATTGTCAACAAATTTCTGAGCTTTTTTGATGAGTTCGGTTTTATTGTCATCAACATTAGCACCGAAACTGCCGACTATCTTCTTTTGCAGAGACGGGTGCAAGAGACGGGTAAACTTCCCCACTAACTCTTTTTGACCTCCAATCACAATTAAACCGTTGGGGTAAGAACTTTCAAAGTTCGACAGCAACTTGACGATTTTTACCAAATGCCGGTGGAGATGGTCCTCAATGTGCCGCAAAGTTTTATCTTCTCTACCAATATCGTAACCCTTGGCCAGAATTCTTTGCGGCACATAGCTTTTTATTACTTTGGAGGCTGCTTCTTCCTCAAGAAAGTTAACTTCGATTATCTCGCCGTAAGTTCTGTCTATTAAAACGATAATGTAAGGTGGGTTTTCGTCCAATGCTTCTGTAAGTGGGGAAAGTATCGGCTTTTTTTCGACGTGAACCCGAGATGATAGGACAACTGGCAGTTTAACACTTTCGAAAATATCCTTTCCAGCGAACAAGGCTAGGGTTCTAGTACCGCGAGTATCAAAATTTTGCAAAAAGTCTTCCACCTGACTTATAATCGCGTCTAAGTATTTTTCCTCTTTATGTTGCAAATTCTTTGCCGAATGACGCAAATCCCTTAAATGCGAATGGACTTTGGTTAGCCAATCTTTTTTAGAGTCTCCCGGATCCACAGGTAAATATAAAGAAATTGTCAAACCATTACGGTTTGACAGATGTTTAATTATTTGTCGCGTATTCACAAATGAAATTTTAACCTTTCGCGGGTCAAAAGCAATAAGCAAACAAAGAAAGGGTGGTTACTCCGAAGTCACTCGCGCTTTTCTGGGAACCCTTTCGGATCCGTCCCGTAAGGACTTCGGAAATCACCACTCCTGACTTTCTTTTGCCCCTCCTGGTCGAGTTTACTAACCCTGGTGTCAAAAGGTGGAGTCTGTTCCAAAACCCACGGGTCTTGGAAACTTCGGGAACCCCGAACTCCATAGACAATTTATTGTGTTAGTTTTCCTAACTCCACTCGGGGCTAACTGCTCATCTTTTAAAGGTGCTCACCGATTCCTTTCAATCTTAAATTAACACAAATCAATAAGGTTTGCAGTGATCTTTGGCAACTATTAGTTGTGATCAATATCACTTACTAACCCCTTTTAAGGGTCTATGGTTTTCATATGATTAAAATCATCAATCAAGGTACCTACAGTTTAGTTAAAACCAAAGGCCCGGGAAAAATCTTGACCTTGGACAAAGCGCAGTCCTTTGCTTGGATTGATAACAAGCTTAATAAACTGCAAACCCGTCATGAGCAATCGACTGACGGTAACCATGTTTTATCTCTGGGAAAATACCGTCTCTATGAAGTTAAAGACGAACCAAACTTAACAGATCTTCTTCACTTAGAACTCTCAGTTGGTGAGGGTTTATGGCAGGGTTATTTATTATCAGATGATCTACCCAAAAGTGCTCAAAATAAAGTTCAAATTAAGCCTACTAAAGAGGCTATCACTTTAACCAGCTCTAAGGTGGGGTGAAGATTATTCTTCTTCGCCCTGAAACTCCTTCAATTCGTCGGCAAACTTTGTCTTATTTTTTATTACTAGTAGGTGATGTTTGTGTTCAATAAGTTCTTTTTTAATCATCTTTTCAATTTGGCGGCTGACGGTCTCTCTTTTTGCACCTACCCAAGCAGCAATGTCGTTATGTGTAACTGGCAAACTAATGGTTACGGTCTTTCCTTCTGTTTCCCCAAAACGCTTGTTCAAGTAATCAATTAGCGAAAGCACTTTGGCGTAAGTGTTGCCAATTGCCAAGGTTTCAATCCGACGCGATAAACCCACGACCGCGTCGGCAAAGCGGCTGGCTAAATCAAAAAGCACGTCCGGGTTGGTTTCAAGAAACTCAACCACCTTCCCAGGATCAGCCCGTCTAGTTTCTACAACAGTTTCGGCTTCAAAGTAATAGCGGTTTGGAATACTATTAATCACTAGCATGGTTGGGAAAAAGGCGGGTGGCTGGTAAATATGGATCGTAACTTCCTCTCCTTCTTCAGAAATTATGTATTGTCGGACGTAACCTTTCTTAAGGTAAAAAACACCAAAGATAGGTTCCCCTGCTCGCAGGATTATTTCGTTCTTCTTGTAATTTACGCTCTTAAATTGGCCGAAAAAATTTTCCAATTTTTTTAAAACAGCCGCTTCCATGTTCAGCAGTATAGAACGCTTTTTGAGCTAAGATTGCTTAGCGCTCTGTACTCTGGGAGAGTATAGCAAAAAACTGTGCTTTCTTCCTAGAAACACACTGAAAGTGTGACAATTATTACAATCTTTCCCCCTTTTTGATCACTGCGCCTATATTCTTTCTGAGTTAAGTTAAATGGGAGTTGGGAGAGATGGGGAGTTAAGGAAGAGTTAAATTTTATCTTAAACTTGGAAAGGGTTGGTCTAAGGTGCCAAAAACTTTATTAGGAAAATGGTCGGTTGGCTTGATTATTGCCTTCTTTCTGCTACTTGCAACCGGCATGTTTGTTGTCTCCGTGCTGGGACAGAGTGGCGGGGAAACTTTTTTTGACAACCCGACAATTAGTATCCCCATGCTTAGTGCAGGGGCTTCTGCTATAGCTGCCTTCTTTACCGGAATTATCAGTATCTGGAGGTATAAGGAACGGTCGGTTTTTGTTTTTATAGCCACTTTAATGGGCTTTTTTGTTCTTTGGTTTGTGCTTGGTGAGATTATAGTCCCACATTAGAAAAGCGTGAAAGGAGTGCTGTATGGAAAAGATTAACATCAAAACCAAAAAAGAAAGGGAAATGGTAGACATTACTCAAGAAGTTCAAGAGTTGATAACAAAGGCTAACAAAAAAGATGGTTTTTGCCATCTATTTCTCAAACACACAACCGCCGGTCTAACCACGGCAGACTTAAATCCAGAATCAGAGCTTGAGATCTTTGACGCTTTTGAGATACCAATACCTAAGAAGGAGTCTCCCCGACTGAAATATGAACACACCCACACAGCAGTACATATGCCATCTCACTTTATGGCGTCCTTTCTTGGACCTTCCTTGGTAGTGCCAGTAGAGGATGGTAAGTTAGTTTTAGGCGATTACCAAAAAATCGTTCTGGTAGAACTTAACGGTCCGGAGAAAAGAGAAATAATTTTTGGTTGTTAATAGTAAGAATAAGAATATGTTGTTTGGAGACGGAATTACCTTAGGAAAAATATTTGGCATCACTATCCGGATTGATTATTCCTGGTTCGTAGTTTTCGCTTTAATTAGCTTCTCGCTTTCAAGTAACTATTTTCCTGGAAACTATCCTAAATTTGATCCTTTAACCTACGCTGTCCTTGGTATAATCACCACTATTTTGTTCTTTGTCTCTGCATTGGTACATGAGTTGAGCCACTCAGTTGTAGCTAACCGCCTTGGCTTAAAGGTTGAGCGCATCACTCTCTTTGTCTTTGGTGGTGCAGCCCAACTTTCCGACGAACCCAAAAACCCATCAGTAGAATTTAGGATGGCAATCGCGGGCCCACTGGCAAGCTTCACGATTGGAGCGATCAATCTTGTGTTATTCAACTTGGCAACCGTAAACCACTGGGCGTTGCAACTTCAAGCAGTCCTTGGAGCCTTAGCTTTTTTTAACTTTAGCGTCGGCGTTTTTAACTTACTCCCTGGATACCCACTGGATGGTGGTAGAATTCTTCGTTCTGCAGTTTGGGCGGTAAAAAAGGATTTAGTTCTGGCAACAAAATTCGCCGCTGCCGGTGGGGCAATGATCGGGTTGTTACTGGTTCTTTTGGGCTTAGCACTCTTCTTTTTTGTTAATGCCCTTTCCGGTTTGTGGTTGGCAATACTTGGACTTTTTCTTAACTTCATCGCCAGAGCTTCCGTTGCCCAAACGGAACTTAGAAACGCTCTACTCGGAATAAAAGTTAAAGGGTTAATGACCAAAGAAGTTTTTAGTCTAGGTGGAGACTTAAAACTAGACAGTGTCTTTGAACACTATTTTTTAAAACATAAACTCTCCGGTTACCCAGTTATGGAGAACGGTAAGTTGGTCGGTATGGTCTACGTTGACAGCTTAGCTAAAAAAGGACTGGTTAATAAGGCCACTAAAATCTTAAATGTCACCACCAAACTCACCCGAAATCAGGTTGTTACGCCCGAAACCAGTGTCTTAAAAGCCTTGATAATTATGGCTAGAGGCCGTTTGCCTTCTCTACCTGTCTTTGAAGGAGGAAAATTGGTGGGAATTATTTCTCAGACCGACCTCAACTACTTCCTGACGGTTAAATCGATGATCTTACGCTAGAGCCATCACGAGAACGGGGCTCGATAAACCAGTGGCAAAAGGAAAGATTTACTCTCAAGAACTGGGTATTGACCTTTCTTCCGGGAAGGGCTCTGAACTTTTTAAGTGGTTGTTGGCTTGTCTGCTTTTTGGTAAACCGATCCAACAGGAAGTTGCAAGACGCACTTATTTTGAATTTGTTAAAGAGGGTTTGACCACTCCGGAAGCAATTCTTCAAGCTGGTTGGGACAAATTAGTCGAGGTTTTGGACGCTGGCCACTACGTTCGTTACGATTTTTCCACCGCCACCAAACTACTGGATGTTTGTAAAACCTTAAAAGAAAAATACAGCACTGCTACGAATTTATTAAAGCAAGCAAAAAATAAAAAAGATTTAGAAAAAAGACTACAAGAATTTAAAGGGGTTGGGCCAGTTACGACACAAATTTTCCTGCGCGATCTACACTGGAATGACCGGAAATAAAATATATGAATAATCATTCCTATATTTTGAGGAATAAAAAAGTGGAGTCGCCAATCTTTCGATCTTTGACTCCACCTGCTAGAGACCTGTCTTCTCGAGAAGATCAAGCATCCGCAAAAGCTCCTGCTTTTTTTCATCAGTCGAGAAAGCCTCTTTCCATTTGGGATTCTCCTTGATTGCCTCCCAAACATTGACCACTTTCCCCTTGTTCTTTATCTCTCCGGTTTCCGCATCAGTTAAGGAAGCAATCGCTAGTATAACTGATGTTTCTTCGGACTCCTCGTCAAGAACCCCAAACTCATTTTTGAAAATTGGTTGGTAGACCAGTACATGAAGTACTGCCACCACCAACCGTAACGCCGACACCATTTTGGGTTCTGTCGAAACCATTTCTTTCTCCTTTCTTTTTTGCAGAGCACGAATTCTTTTGACTCACGCTCTTTCCTAAGAAAACCAGTTTTCTGATTTGCTTAGGAAACTTAAGTTCTTTTGCTAAAGAACTTCCGTTGCAGTTTCACCCGCAACCTGAAAGAAACTAAAGGTTACCTTACCTCCAAACCTCGGTCTGTGGTCTCCTTTAGGTCTGGTATAGCCATGGAGATGAGCTTGAGGAACAGTTGCCGTTTGTTAGCGACTTGACTTTCCTCGCTACCGCTGTGGCATTTCTTCCAGAGACCCCAGAGTCCGTGATCCCGCAAGAATTCTTTGCCGCTATAGACCCGAACACCGCAGATCACCAAATCCCTGGGGTCGAGGGAGACGATAATCAAGTTGCCAGCAAGGTAAGGCTCTGGCGATGCAAGCGGACTTATTCCTATATACACGAAATCCTCATCCTTGTCCTCACCTGCCCAGGGATGCGATCGCTTAACCCTTTCAATGAGCGAGTCCCGGTTCCTCTCGACAACTTCCTCGGTGTCGTTGTTCACCATTTTGGTTCTCCTTTCCTTTCTTGGCTAATTTTGGCCGTTTTGAATTAAAGAGCACGAACTGTTTTGGCTCCTACTCTTTCCTAAGAAAACCTCAAGTTTACTCTGAACAAAGTGAAGAGAGATTCTCTTAGGATTGAGGAGGATTTGTTTACCCAGGCTCCTCCACTACCTGCTCCTCTTCCTCCTCCCAATGCGAATGGCCGTAACACTCCAAATCGGTACAGCACATGTTCTTCACAAGAAACTTCTTGCCGCACTCCCTGCACTCCACTTTCTGAGGCAATAGAAAGAAAACTATTCTCCAGAAATAGAAGTAGAAGAAGGAGTCATAGTCCCGCCTACCGGACGACATAGACCACTCAGTGCCTGCGAGCTTTCGGCGCACCGCCCAAACTAGCATTTTCACTTCTCTGTTCCTTTCTTTTGGCTTTCGCCAGCTGGCTAATTTTGGCCAAACAAAAACGGCCCCTCAAATCACCCACGCGAAAAACGTGAGTAACTTAAGGGGCCGTATCTATATTTAGGAAACCCCGAGATATCGGGGAGGACCTTAGCCGTACTTGACCGCCATACCTATCGTCTGGCGAATTTATATTCGGTTTTCAATGTTCAACGCAATTATTATAGCACAGATTGAAGTGTTTGTCAAGTACTATGAGCCACTTTGCTTGCGTTGCTAAGGACATTAGCTACTGCGCACACCTAGCGTTCAAGCAATAGCCTAATGCTCCACTTACAGGTCGCATTATTATACTATCGCTCAAAATTGCGACCCTCTATAAAATCAAGCCAAATCGAACCAGTTTTGGAAGAATTCCGCCTCCTCCAACTCTTCGACCACTAAATACTTAACATAGTCACTGACCTCACAGTTAGCCTTAATAAAATCTATTTCGTCCTTACACTCAAACGGGTAAAGAAGGGTGCTCTTTTGAAGCTGGTAAAAACCAAGTTCTTTGAGTTTTCTTCTCAAAGCTTCTCGCCCTCTCTTTTTACTTTCTGGAATATCAAAAATCACCACTCTCCACTTTCCATCCCAAGCTTTTGGCTTCTTAATTCGTACGCTATCGATGTCAAATTTTAAGACTCTTTGTCTACCCTTATCACTCAAAGTAACAACTGTTTGCCCATTTTCTTCCCTAAAACCAATTAGTTCTTGCTCAGACAACCTTTTGAGATTTTCTCGCAGTCTCTTTCTTCTGTAAGGATTAAATTGCCTGCCTAATTTAACGATGGCTCCTGGAACCCCAGGTGTAATTAAGGATATTCCTAAAACCGCTCCAGCTGCTAACAAGCTTAAAATAACTTTTGTGGTTGGGTTTTCTTGAACCGACATTGTTAATAGAAGCTATCAGAAATATGGTCGCAAATCAATGCTATCGCCTAAAAATGCGACCAAGGGAAGTCTACTTTTCCATCTTGAATACTATTCCGCTGGTGCCGTCGACCCAGATTTTGTCACCAGTTTTGAGTTGGTGGGAACCGTTTCTGGTTTTAATCACTACAACAACACCTTTTTCCTCCAACTCTTTCTTTTTGTCTAGATTTTTGAAAGCATCAATATCCGTGATAAAAGCATCTACATTTTCAGGCACAGATTCAATGGTAAAACCAACAATGATATTTTCCCCAACCACCCCTTCGGCAATTCCAGGAACTTCCGGAACTCCTTGGAGGATCTGCTCCAGATCCTTTTCTTTTTCTCGGCGAAAATCGCTGTTGCGCACTAGCTTGCGAATTGCCTTCTCTTTACTCGCATCTCCCCAAGGCCCAGGGTCGGTGACCTCGTTTTGTTTCGTTAAAACCAGCCGCGTTGCTTCTAGCAAAGACTTCTCCCAATCTTCATTCAAACGCCCGTAAAGAGGTTTCAGATATTCAAAATAAAGTCTGGTCCCAACCCTTAAGACATTTTTCGGCTTCTCGTTGCTACTTTCCTTAATCTCGTTGGCCAATTTTTGAAAAACGCTCACAAAATTTTCTCGGGCTATAGAAGTTTCTGAAAGTTCTATCAGTTTGGAAATTAGGAAAAGTTTATCCTCAAAAGCTATGTTACTTGGCTTCCATCCTAAAGAGGGCCATAAGAACTGTAAGTCTTCGATTATTTCCCTTGAAAACAAACTCGCCAGCTCTTTTGAACTTATGTTTTCTACTTCTGCCTTTTTGAAAAGTCGAATCAACTCCGAGAAAAGAAAGGGTACAAGTGGTTGATCCAAAAGAGGCGGGCGGATAGGCCACCAACTACGCGTGTCGTCATTACGCATATCACTCTCGTAAATTTGGCGGCTGATTTTGAGGAAAACTTGATTGATTTTGCGGTTTAAAGAAGGGTCCACTTTACTTAATTCTAACAAAACTTTTTGAATTAGACTTTAATTAGATCTTTTTCAGATCGGTTGAGCAGCACTGCGTTAGTAGCGACAATGATCGAAGAAGCACTCATCAAGAGAGCAGAGACTTCCGGTCGTAGCGAAATACCAAAATTAGGATAAAGGATACCAGCGGCAACGGGAATTGCCAAAAGGTTGTAGATTGAAGCCCAAAAAAGGTTTTGTTTCATCTTGGTCACAGTTGCTTTACTCAAACGAATTGCCCGCAAAACATCAGCTGGGTCTGATCTCATCAGCACTACCTTGGCGGTTTCAATGGCCACATCAGTACCCGCTCCAATTGCGATGCCAATATCAGCTTGGGCTAAGGCTGGTGCATCGTTGACTCCATCCCCCACCATAGCTACAAATTTCCCTTCCTCTTGTAGTTTCTTGACATAATTAGCTTTCTCTTCGGGGAGAACATCAGCAAAGACTCTTTTAATACCGATCTTCTTAGCTACAATTTGGGCAGTTTTTTCATTGTCCCCAGTGATCATGGCTGTTTCAATTCCCAGCTCATTGAGGCGGTCAACTGCTTTTTTTGAATTTTCCTTAATGGGGTCAATAGCTCCGACAATTGCTACTAATTTGTTATCAACAGCGAGAAGCATAATAGTTTCACCGTTTTCTTGAAATGTAATAATATCTTTTTCAAGGGAACTCGTATCAATCTTATTTTCATTCATTAACCTTTTAGTTCCCACTAACACTTGCTTCCCGGAAACTTCCGCTTTTACTCCAAGTCCAGAAAGATTTTGAAATTTCTCAACCTTTTGTGGAAGTGAGAGGTCTCTTTTTTTCAGTTCTTCAAGCACTGCATTTGAAAGAGGATGTGAGGATTTTGCCTCAGCAGCTCCAATCAGTTGCAATGCATCATTTTCATCAAAACTATTAAGTGTCGCAATACTGGTAATTTTTGGCTTACCTTGCGTAAGCGTTCCTGTTTTATCCGTCACTACTGCCTGAATTTTGGATGTTTGCTCAAGCGTAGTCGCATCTTTAATTAGAATATTATGTTTTGCCCCAAGACCAGTTCCGACTGCTACAGCTGTTGGGGTTGCCAAACCTAACGCGTCAGGACAAGCAATAACGACAGTTGAGATGGCAAAGGTTAGTGCAAGAAGTATTGGCGCTCCAAGAATGAAATACCAAACTACAAAAGTAATAAGTCCACCACCCACAGCAACGATTACTAAGTATTTGGCAAAACGATCAGCTAGCTTTTGCCCTGGAGCCTTGGAATTTTGGGCAATTTCCACCATTTTGACAATTTGAGCAAGAGCAGTGTCTTGGCCAATTTTGGTCGCTTCAAACTTTACCGATCCTGATAAATTAATTGATCCACCTATTACCATGTCCCCCGATTTTCGCTCTACTGGAACCGATTCTCCGGTGACTAAGGACTCATCAATTGCTGTTTCTCCCTCAATAATTTCTCCGTCAACCGGCACTTTATCGCCAGGTTTAAGAACTACAACGTCATTTAATTTTACCTCTGAAGTCGGGACTACCTGTTCTTTACCCGCTTCGACCGCGAAGCGAGGCGAGCCGTCACTTATAACTCTTGCTTGCGGTGGTACTAGAGCAAAAAGGGCTTGGAGGGCATCAGTTGTGCCACGACGCGATTTCATCTCCATCCAATGCCCAAAGAGAACAAAAGTAATTAGTAGAGCAGCGGCCTCATAATATGAGTCTGTGCTTCCTAAAAAGCTAAGTAAAACACTAAAGGCGTAAGCAGCAGTAATTCCAACAGCAATTAAAACTGCCATATTGAGAGTTTTTGCCTGTAGTGCTTTGTAGGTGGAGTAAAGAAAAATCCAGCCCGAATAGAAAAAGACTGGGGTCGTTAAAATAAATAGTATCCAGGTTGCTGGAATCGGTTCCGGCAAGTTTAGTTTGAAAAACTCTGTACCTAATGGTGAGTAAGCGATGATTGGGGCTGACAAAACCAAGGCAAAGAAGAACTTGTTGCGAATATCTAGTTCCATCAGTCTGGCCATCTCTCTGCCGGCAAGACCAGTGTGTTCCATCCCCATGCTCATAGTCATACTCATCCGGAACCGCTCCAGGAAGCTCATTTCGGAAGAGGGTTTCATCTCGTGATTCGTATGAGTCCCGTGCTCACCCTCTTGCAGAGGTTTCTTTTCAGTTGGAACAAGAGTCATCCCGCACTTGGGACAGGACCCAGGTTTGTCCTGCTGCACTTCAGGATGCATTGGACAAGTGTAAGTTTTGCTACTAACTTCATCATTCATAATTTTAATCCTTTCTTTTTAAGATTATAAAACTTGTCAAAATCAGCAAGGCGGAGATAGCCACTGGAGTTATCACCGGACCAACCCAAGGAAAAGGCAGCAAGAAGAAGATATCCAGGTCGGCTAAAGATCTCGGCCAGCCAATAGTGAGACGCAAGAACATATAGTAAAAAATATCCCAGACACCAAAGGCAAGAAGAAAGTAGGCCAGTCTTTGCCACCAGTTTTTGGCGGTCAAAAAAGCTACACTAGCAAGAATTACCAAAGTCGCTGCCTCCCTGAACTGTTCAATTCTAAGTATCTCTGATTCCCTGATTACCGAAACAGCCGTCTTTGGATCAAGAAAGGCTATACCAGGGATTAAAAACAAAATCTGTCCTTTACTCACTTGCGGCGGGTTGAAACCAGCTCCGAGAAGATGTCGTAAATAAACCACAACCGAGGCTTCCACGAAAGCGAAGGCGATTGCAAAAATAATTACTAACAAAATTGTTTTGGTCTTCGAAGTGATCATGGTTTTTCCTTGTAAATCCTCCAGGATGTATGTTCATAAACGCTGGACCACATTAAACCAAAGCTGAAAGCAAACAAAAGTTCTTCCAATGGTACTTTAAGTATTAAAATTCCGGAAATCGCCTTCAAATTCCAAACTTCTTCCGTGTAACCGGGAAACAAAAGATTAAAAACCAGGAAGAAGAAAAAATACACACTCAAAAATAGTAGACCGCTGCTAACCATTTTTCTAATCAGATCCGGCCGGCAATAGAAGGTGGCGACTGCCCCGACCAAGAGAGCTGTAACGGTTGAATAGATTGGGTTTAAGCTTGTTGCTAAAAAGAGGATTAGAAAACTTACCGGCGCGGCCAGAAGTGCCCAAAGATGGAACTTGTGTTGGGGGTGATGCCTCTCCTCTTGGGTAATCTCTTGATGTCGACCCTTCCAAAACAGTTCATAAGCGGCCACAGCGATACCACCAACCGCAAAAGCAAAAACTAAGCTTTCCAGATCAAAGCCTGTTTTGCTAGCCAAATTAAATAGAGTCGGCGGGTTCCAATAGGCTGGCACAAAAATCGGTTCGGTAAAACCCAAAAGTGAAGTCGCCAAACTGACCTTAACCATTTCGGCTCGGCTCTCCTTTGACTTCAAAGAGAACCAAATAACAACCCAGATTAGAGATAAGCTTAAACTACCGATTAAATAGGCAAATTGCATAATACCTCGAATTCTAATTTAACTGTTCTGTTTTTCCTTCTTTTCCAGTTTTTTCATTTGACAGTCTAATATTCAGATCCACCAAAGCTGCCGAACTTAAAAGTAGAATCCCAATCATCTGAAATAAAATACTGGCTCCAAAGGCTAAGTTTCCATAAATTAAGATAGCCCCACCAAAAACAGCTGCCAGGAATGGGTAAGGGTTACGGTGCGACCGGTAGCTGAGATAAAAACTGAAAACAGAAATTGAAATCAGAACAAATAGTATCGGAATTAGAACTCTAGCTATAGCGAAAAGGAAACTTACCTGTCCCAAGGCAATAAAGGCAGCTGTGAAAGTGCAAAGTGGGCATATTGACACCAAGGGAGTTGCTATCCAGGATATAAAGCCTCTAAGCAGTTTCATCTTTTCTTAGTTTTGTTTGTTAACATATTCAAACTAAATTCTCGTGCGGGCAGACCTTTTTGTGATTACCCTCTTCTTCTTTAGTCAATTTTCCGTCTTCAATCCAGAGTACGCGGTGAGCAATGTCTTTAATTCTCTGATCATGGCTAACGATAACCACCGACTTATTTTCCTCACAGGCAACACCACACAGTTTCAACATAACTTCGTGGCCGTTTTTAGAATCCAAATTGGCGGTTGGCTCGTCCGCCAAAATAATACTAGGGTTGGTGACTAAAGCTCTAGCTATAGCTACTCTTTGCTTTTCACCACCTGAAAGATCTGAAGGTCTGTTGTTTAACCGCTCGCCCAAACCCAACCTTTTCAAAAAATCTTGGGCGGCCTCGGTGGCTTTTTTCTGACTGATACCACGCGCTATTAATGGCACAGCGACATTTTCAGTTGCATTTAGAGCAGAGAGGATATTAAATGATTGGAAGATAAAGCCAATATTTTCCAACCTAAAACTTGGCAGTTTATCCTCCTTCAACTTGGTAATGTCTTCGTGGTTTATGACTACAGAACCCTCATTAGGTGAAAGCAAACCTCCTAAAATTGTAATCAGTGTAGTCTTACCACTACCTGACGGTCCCATTATCAAAACTACTTCTCCTGGTAAAATATTCAAAGAGACATTATTGACTGCTTTTACAGAGGTGTGACCTTTGCCAAAAACCTTGGTTATGTTGTTAGCAACTAAACTCATCCTTTAAAAACCTCCGCTGGATTGACCATGGCAATTCTTCTAATTGGAATGTAAGAAGCTAGAATTGCCATTAGAACGCTTGCTAAGAACACCCAACCAAAATCAATTAATCTGAAATAAGTAATAAAAGCTGGAACGAAACGATCAATCACCAGGTTTACTACCAGTGCCATTAGTGAGCCGAAAAGAAAACCTGAAACACCGGCGACGAGAGACTGGGCGAAGACCATTTTGTAAAGCTGGCTATTTCTAACACCAATAGCTTTGAGAACACCATATTCCTTGGATTTTTCAACTGTAGAGGTGTAAATGGTCAGACCAATGACCGCTACACCCACAATGAAACCAATTACAAGCAGCACCCTGACAACCGGCAAGAAAGTATCTCTGACAATCTCGGTGTTGCGGTCAACAAATTCTTCTTTGGTAAAGACTTTGACAGTTGGTAAGTTCTGTTTAATTTCCTGTGCAACTCGTTCCCTATCACTATTGTCCTTAAGTTTAACTACAAAGTAGTTGGTTTGCCCTGTCATGCTCAAGGTTCTTTCCGCATCTTCCTTGGTAACAAAAGAGTACTGAAAGGAAACTAAATTTGTACCGGTAGAAACACCAACCACTTTGAAGTTACTTTGACCTACTATCAGGTTGTCACCGATTTTAACTTTATGATTACCCGCAAAAACTCGATCGACAATTATCTCTCCGTTTGAAGGAGTTTCCTTCCCCTCAACTACCTTAGTTGGACCTCCAACTCCGGTAGTTGCATCATAGCCAATAAAGTATGTAGCAGTTTCCTTATGCGCTGTAGCAACCACAACTTGCCGAGCTAAAAATGGGCTGACACTTTCCACCCCTTCAACTCCTTCAATTTTTTCCTCATCAGCGATTGAAAGTAGGGAAATACTGTGAAACATATCGCGGGCTCTGGCATCCCCAACCCATAGGTCTGCATCCTGCTTTCGAATGTATTCACCAATCCGAAAACTAAAACCTTGAAGGAGACCTTGTAAGATCAGGATCAAAAGAACACTAAAGGCAACTCCGCCAACACTGATAAAAAGGCGGGTTTTCTCTTGAAAAAGGTTTTTTAAGGCGATGAACAACATTAATTCCTTATTTTTTATTTATCTGCTTCCACAGCCAGATGATACCGAGAACTAAAGCAACAAGTACTAACACCCAAGTTAACCACATTAGAGTACCGAACGACCCCATATTCATTCCAAAATAACCATCCATCATTTTGACCACCTCTTTCTGTAGATTAATAAGTTAATATCCCCAACTTTCCTGCCAATCTTTCATTTGATTTATTTCACTTGTCTGAGCCTCAATGATGTCGTCAGCAAGGTCTTTTATTTCTTGATGTTTAGCACTCTTTTTCGCTTCTTCGGCCATATCAATAGCTCCTTCGTGATGAATAATCATCGCTGATATGAACGCTTCGTCAAAGCTGTCGCCACTTTTACCTTCTAGAGAATTCATCATCTCATCCATGCTTGACCCCATTCCCATCATCCCATGTTCGTCAACTTCTTCGATCATTCTGTCTGTATTCATACCCATCATTCGCATCATGCCGTTATTACCACTGTTGACTGCAGTTGAAGCAACAAAAACAGTAATCAGGACACCAACAACTAACCCACCCAAGCCGTATTGAATCTCCTTTGACATACCTTTACCACCTCCTAACTAATTATTATGCTTACGGGTCATTACAATCTTCTGATTAACTATTTGGCCTTAGATTGGTTTTATAAGCCTCCATCTTTTTTGCGTACGAGCGAGGTTGGGACAGGAATTTTGATTTACAACCACTAGCACAAAAATAATACGTAACTCCAGCGTATTGTGTACTATCGAAAGTTTCCTGAATACTCATTCTCATCCCACAAACTGGATCTTTAACTATCGGGTAAATATCAGCACGGTCTATTACCGCCGACTCCACGGAATCAAAACGTTGTTGGGACTCTAAGAAGTGAAATATAAAGTCAACTGCTTTAGCTATTCTCTTATCCGCTAACCGATAATAAACTTTCTGTCCATCTTTACGGACTTTTAATAAATTCCTTTGCCTTAAAAGTGCAAGGTGCTGTGATAAATTGGCTTGACGAATACCAAGCATACTAACCATTTCAGACACGCTTAATTCTTGATGTTTTAACAGCTGAATAATCTCCAATCTTTTTTGATTAGCCATTACCTTAAAAACTTCTTCCTCTAAAAGGAAAATCTTGTTATACATACAGTAATTCTACCACAATCTTCATAATATTCGAATACTTGAATATATCTCTTTAAAAGAGTATACTCTTAACAGTTTACAATGTTCTCTGGTTTATGAAGCAAAACTGTAATCAACCAACTTGGAGGCCACTGTGTTAGTCAACGTTCTGTTAGCAATTGTCGCTTTCTTTGGAATACTACTTCTGGTTAAAAAGGTGTTCGGAATAAAGTTCTGTGTGCTCTGTGTAAGTGTCAGCCTTACCTGGATAGGACTTTTTGTCCTTGCTAAGTTAAATCGCTTTACTGATCTTCCTCTGTTAGCTCTACTGTTAGGTGAAAGTGTAACGGGAATTTATTATTACACACAACGGCATATAGCCAAGGAGCTGCGAATTTTTACACTTCCGTTCTTCTTGTCCCTAACTACACTTGCTTACTACTTAGTCAACCCTCTTAGTAATGTTTTGTTAATTCTCAGCGTACTTTTTGGACTTTGGATAACTACCTGGGTTCTCTTTATTTATCGAAATGATCCAGGTAAACGCTCGCTGGTAGAAAATGTGATGGATTGTTGTAATGAAAAGTAAGGAGCAGTTTTTATGGGAATAGTTGAGACAGCCTCGTTTATAACTGCTTTTCTAGCGGGTATGGCCGCTTTATTTGCACCTTGTTGTGTCGGTGTCTTACTCCCAGCTTATCTGGCCTCAGTTTTCAGAACAAAGGCAAAAATTTTTCTGATGACCTTTGTTTACTATTTAGGCCTACTGACAGTCTTTGTACCTCTAGGTTTAGGTATAGCTAGCCTAGGAGAGGCTTTTAGTCGCTATCATAATGTTATCTTCACTCTCGGTGGTGTTTTCATGGTTATTTTGGGTATCAGTTTAATTCTAGGCAAGAACTTTATGCTCCCAATCCACGTTAAACCGCAGTTAAAGGGTTATGACTTTGGATCTATATACGTGCTGGGAATCTTCTCTGGAATCGCCACAACTTGCTGCGCACCAGTACTCGCTGGAGTTCTGGCCTTATCAGCTCTTCCAGGATCGTGGCTGCTGGGGGCAATTTATGCTCTTGTTTTTGTAACCGGCATGGTCATACCTTTATTTATCGTGGCTTTACTAACTGACCGTACCAATCTCTTGGCTAAATTTCAGTCCTTGCGCAAGCGGATTAGCTACAGACTATTGGGAAAACAAATTTCGGTTAATCTTTCTCATTTAATCTCCGGGATCTTGTTCGTACTTTTTGGCGTGCTAATTCTGCTATTCGAACGCAATAATCCGGACATTTTCGGCTCTAAGTATCAGTTAGAAATTAACTTAGTGCTCGCGCAAATTACCCGCACGGTTAGTCGTACTACTCAAGTGATACCCGAAGCTATCTGGGCAGTTATTTTTATTTTTCTATTTGTAATAATTGCTTGGTTAGCTTATCGGCAAGTTAAAAGTCAAAGCTCAGAAAAGGAGGAAAAATGAAATTTACCGCAGCGCTGATTGTGGTTGCAATTATAATAATTGGCATCGTGGTTTTAATAAGTAGGAATGGTCAAAACCAACTGTCTCCACCCACAGCTCTAGACAATCTGGTGGGCAAACCGGCGCCTGACTTTTCCCTAAAAAGTTATGAAGGTAAAAGCATTACCCTTAGCCAGCTACAGGGACGCAAGGTCGTGCTTTTCTTCAACGAAGGAATTATGTGTTATCCGGCCTGCTGGAATCAAATGGCAGCTTTAGGCACTGACAACAGGCTCAACAACGATGAGATCATTACTTTGAGTATTGTTCCCGACAGCCTTGACCAATGGCAAGAAGCAACTAAGAAAATGCCGGAGTTAGCTAAGGGAATTATTCTTCTGGACCAGACTAAGGAAGTCTCCAAAAAATACGACATGCTGTCTTTACCATCGTCTATGCACAAAGGCCATTCACCGGGGCACACGTATATAGTTATTGATCAAAAAGGTATTGTTCGTAGTACTTTAGACGATCCCAACATGGGAATTCAAAATGAGGCGCTTATTAAAGAGTTAAGTAAAATTTAGCTACTACAACTAAAAGCCCGGTTAACCAAGCTAAACCAGAGGACACCCCAAAACTACCCATCATTCCATAATAACCGTCAAGCATCTTAATACACCTTCTTCCAATAAACTCTGTATTCAACTCTAGTCCGACTATATCAAAGTCGTCAAACTTGCTCTGGTATACTAAAATTACGCAATGGTCTCACTAGTAATCCCTTGTTTTAATGAAGAAAAACGGCTGGACAAGTCGTTAGAAAAACTTGCTAAATATATGAATACTTATTCATATATTTCTGAAGTTATTGTTGTGGATGACGGAAGCAACGACAAAACTGTTCAAGTTGCAAGCTCTTTTCAAAATGAAATTAAAAACCTAAAAGTTATTAGCCTCGGGGAAAATCTTGGCAAAGGAGCGGCTGTGAAACGGGGGTTTCAGGAAGCAAGGAGTGAAACTGTTGTTTTTTCCGATGCGGATTTTTCAGCCCCGATAACTGAGCTTCACAAACTCTTAAACGAGGTTAATAACGGCTACGATATCGCTATTGGGTCGCGGGCTTTGGACCGCTCTTTAGTGAAAAAACGCCAACCTTTTCTGCGAGAACTTGTTGGTAAGGCTGCAAACATCTTGATCAGGCTGGGGGCGGTTGAGCGCATTTACGATACCCAGTGTGGCTTTAAAGCTTTTCGCAAAAAAACAACCGAGCCAATTTTCGAAAAACAAACTGTCAGCGGCTTCGCCTTTGACATCGAACTGCTTTTCCTTGCTCAGAGACAGAAATTAAAAATCAAAGAAGTACCGGTTTTATGGTTCAACGATTCTCTTTCGCAAGTCAGGGTCAGAGATACGGTCAACGCCTTTGTGGATTTAATTAAATTACGTCTGCGCCATGCTAAAGACGGAAACGGAAAGCTGGACACATCTTTTGCCCTAATCTATCGACACCAAACTTTCGTCCGTTTTGCCCTCGTCGGCGCAAGCGGTACCTTAGTTGACTACGTCAGCTATTACCTTTTAACTAGGTATTTGGGACTTTCTCCGCTACGGGCTAATCCTCTGAGTGTTGAACTTGCGATTATTTGGAATTTTACCCTCAATAACCTCTGGACTTTTTCAAAACGGAAGGAACAACAAAGTCTAGTTAGAAAGTTTCTCGCTTTCCAATTTGTCTCTTTAGGGGGTTTGATGATCTCACAAATGCAAATTTTAACCTACACCCACTACCTAAAAATTTACGATTTGCTCTCCAAAGCCATGACCATACCCTTAGTAGCTATCTTTAACTACGTGGTTAACAGTCGTTGGACTTTCAAGGACCTTAGTGAGGGGCGTTCTCTGCCGAAAACTTACCCAGCAATTATTTTGATCCTTTTTGTTGTATACTTAATTTTAGCCAAGCTTTTAACTGGCGACTTTAGTTTACTGCTTGAACGTTAGATGTTAAATCTGCTCAGAAATTTCTTTTCCAGCGTCGTTGCTTTTTTTCTAATACCATCTTTACTTATTTTCCTGTTCTTAAATAATTTTTCCAATGTCTTTTTAAACGAGGCAACTTTTCTTGAAACCCTTAAGGAAAACAAGACTTATGAGGCCTTGGCAACAGAGATTCTGCCGTCAACCATTATTAATTTAACTTCCGCAGAACAACCTGGGCAAGGTATACCCAGCGAAGTTGTTAGCAGTGTTATTGCTACTATTGATAAAGAGAGGTTGGCCGAAGATTTAGAAAGAGTCGTCGGGGAAACTTATAAATACACTGTCGGAGCCTCTTCTTCCTTAGAAGCGAGGGTTGACTTAACCGCTTACACCCAAACTCTAAAGCAAGGGCTCAAACCAGCCATTGTTAAATATTACGAAGCCCTACCAGCTTGCACTCCAAAACAAGAGTTGGCCCTACAAGGAACAGAAAGCCCAACCCTTGACTGTCGTCTGCAAAGCAAAAGCACTGAGGAAGTCTTGCAAGAATTTGAAGTTGATAAACTTATCAGCGATCTTACCGCCAACGCCCCAAACTCCCTAATTATTACCAAGAATAAAATCGTTTTTGACCCTCCTTTAAGTTTGACAACCGACAACCCTGAGCCGACAGGGAAAAACCAAGAGGGGCCTTCGCTTGAACATTTGCGTAATTTATTTGTCGCTTTAAAAAACTCTGCTGGTTACCTACTTTTAGTCAGCGGTATCTTGGCAATACTTTTAACTATTTCGCGCTTGTTTAACTTCGCGGGGGTTTTTCGCTGGCTTGCCTGGACCCTAGTTTCTGCTAGTACCATCCCACTAATAGCGGCCTCTGTTTTTCTTTTCCTAGTTAAACCGCAAACCGTAGAATCAAATCTTTCCTCCGCCCTTGATGCCGGCTCTGAAACCTATCAAGGTGCGGCTCTTTCACTACTAGCGGACAATCTTAACGATCTTCTCCACAAAGCTTTTGGCGGCGTACAGTTGCAAGCTTTGATCTTAATCATCATTGCGGTTGCCCTTTTTGGTGGCGCGATTTTCTTGGAAAAGAGAAAGCAAGGTTCTTAGGGAAGGTTGGTTAACGGGTTCACAAATTGCCCGTTCTTGCTAAGCTGAAAGTGGAGATGTGGGCCAGTTGACCGGCCAGTGCTACCAACGCTGCCAATTACTGTCCCCAAATCCACTTGTTGACCCACTGCTGCTGAAATTCTGCTAAGATGGGCGTACAGACTCTCCCAACCATCAGTATGAAGGATAACAATACTGTTGCCGTAACCACCCCACCAACCCGCGCGGGTCACAACTCCACTGGCAAAAGGATGCACTGGTGTCCCCAGAGTAGTGGCAATATCGACTGCTGGATGGTAACGACTGAAAAGAGTGGTCAACCTGCCACCCACTGGCCAGGATTTTTCTAATGGGAAGGTGGCTACAAAGGCAGTTGGGTTGGGAATACTGATTAGTTGTGTGTTTTGAAGAGTGCTTACCTGCCTTGCAACAACAGCGTCACTAATTTTTTGTTCAGGAACAACCTCTCGGTCGCTAACTTTGGGATACGGTTTAATAAAAGAGGCTTGCAAGGCGGAAATAATACTGATTGCGGCCAGTAGTAAAAGAACGCTGACGCTCACCCCAGAAAGGGAAATTGAAAGGCGGGTTTTATTAGGAGAGCGTCGCTCTCGTGTTGGAATATATCTTTTTCTCATCAGACCGGACAGAAAAATTGGCAGGTTAAGGGAGGGGTCCCTAATTTACCACAAACAAAAGAAGTAGTAAACTATAAAGCCATGAAAGAATTGAAAGATCGGTTGGAGCTTTTGCAAAAGCGGCTCTCTGAAGTCGAAAAGAAAACCGACCGAGAAAATTTGCAGAAAGAGCTTCGGCAACTGGAAGCCCAAGGTATGAAAGGCGATTTTTGGACCGATGTAAAAACCGCTCAAGTTACCATGCAAAAAATTTCTGACCTAAAAGAAGAACTTTCTCAATTCGAAAACTTGGAAGAACGGATAAAAACTGTCCATGAACTCCTCTCCTTATCAGGCGAGGAAACAAAAGACTTAAATTTAGCCGCCGAACTCGACAAAATCGAGAGAGAGCTTAACGAGGTTGAGGACCGGCTTTTTCTGGGCGGTAAATATGACAGCGGTAATTGTTTCTTGAGCGTGCACGCTGGTCAGGGTGGTGTGGAAGCCATGGACTGGGCGGCCATGCTCTTGCGTATGTACCAAAGGTTTTGCGAACGAAAGGGTTGGTCAGTAACCTTAGTTGACGAGACTAAGGGAGAAGAAGCTGGAATAAAGTCTTCCACAGTTGAAATTACCGGCAGGCTCTCTTACGGACTCTTAAAGAGAGAATCGGGTACTCACCGTCTGGTGCGACAATCACCATACAATGCCGACCACTTGCGTCAGACTTCTTTTGCTTTAGTTGAGGTTTTACCGGTGGTGGAAGATGCAAGTGAAGTCACTCTCAATGAAGCTGACCTGCAGTTTGACATATTTAAATCAAGCGGCCCGGGCGGGCAAAATGTCCAAAAAGTTTCAACCGCTGTCCGAGTCAAGCACTTACCCTCTGGTATAACTGTTACCTGCCAGACAGAGCGCTCTCAGCACCAGAATAAAGAGAATGCTCTTAAAATTCTCAGGGGGAAACTTTTCCAACTGGAAGAACTCAAACGTGAGGAGGCAGAAAGGAAGTTGAAGAGTTGGCAAAAAACCGCTTCTTGGGGAACTCAAATTCGCTCTTACGTTCTCCATCCTTATAAATTGGTTAAAGATTTACGCACCAACTACGAAACTAGCAATACAGACGCGGTGCTCAACGGAGAAATTGACGAGTTTATAGAAGCCGAAATTCGGCTTTAGCACCTGCGCTACTGACCAAAGGTTGCTTTTTAGGTTCATTTTTGCTAGAGTTTAAGTCTCCGAGGGTATTATCTCTTTTACCATGATCCAATTCTCCGGTGTTTCCAAAAAATATTACGATAACTACGCTCTGGAAAATCTTGATTTAGAAATTCCCGACGGTGAGTTTGTTTTTCTAATTGGTCATTCCGGTGCGGGTAAATCTACCCTTCTCAAGCTTCTAATCCGCGAGGAAGTACCAACTGCCGGCAAGGTGATGGTTGACGAGTGGGACGTCTCTAACCTAGAAGAAAAACACATTCCAGTATTGCGCCGCAAGGTGGGAACTATTTTTCAGGATTTTAAACTGCTGCCTCAAAGGACTGTCTTTGAAAACGTTGCCTTTCCCCTAGAAGTGATGGGCTTGGAAGACTCTGACATTTCGGAAACTGCTAATGAAGCTTTGAAGTTAGTTAACCTACAAGACAAGGCCGGGCACTTTCCCAGCCAACTCTCCGGTGGGGAGGCTCAAAGAACTTCAATCGCCCGGGCCGTAGTATTGCGCCCGGAAATAGTTTTAGCTGATGAACCAACTGGAAATTTGGACCCGCAAAGCGCTTGGGAAGTAATGCAACTTTTAACCAAGGTTAATAGTCTGGGAAGCACGGTGATTATGGCTACTCACAATTTGGATATTACCTCTTCCCTTCCTCACCGCCGAGTTCAAATTGAGAAAGGCAAAATTGTTAAGGATAGCCGTCAGAAAGGTACCAAAGACCAAAAAGAGGAGAAAGAACGGTTAACTGAAACTAAAGAAAGTAAAAACTAAATGGCCCAAATAAACCGCCTGACCAAAACCGCAACTAAAAGAATTCAACGCAACCCCTACAACGCCTTGGCAGCGATTTTGGTAATGTTCTTAACTTTTTTTGTTGGTGCAATCTTTATTTTAGTATCGCTAGCTTCAAACGTAATTATTCACTATTACGAAACCCGGCCTCAAGTTACTGCTTTTCTTAAAGACGATACAAGCTTAGAGCAAATTGAGGAAATAAAAAATAACGTTTCCAAAATCCCTTCGGTTACTAACACCAAACACATCTCCAAGGAAGAAGCTTTGGAAATTTACCGAGAGCGTAATAAAAACGAGCCTGCCCTTCTTGAGTTTGTCACCGCTGACATTTTACCAGCCTCAGTTGAAGTTTCCGGTAACAAAATTGGCGATTTTGAAAAAATCGCCAATGCCCTAAAAAGTGAGCCGCAAGTTTCAAAAGTCGTTTACTATCAAGAAATTATCGATACTTTGATAAAAGTAACCTCAACGGTGCGGCTGGTTGGTTTTATTATCGTCTCCTTTTTGCTTTTAACTAGCGTGGTGGTTACTCTAATTGTAGTTGGCTTAAATATTTCGCTGCATAAAGAGGAGATCGAGATTATGAAGCTGGTCGGGGCTACCAAAGCCTACGTTCGCACTCCGTTTATTATTGAGGGCATTGCTTACGGTTTTATTAGTGCTCTGCTGGCAATGGGCATACTGATCATTCTTTATCCGTTTATTTCACCAGCCTTGCAGAAACAATTCGAACCAATACCGCTTTTGCCTAGCGATCCTTTAGTTTTTCTGCTCATTCTGGGAGCGGAAATGTTTCTTGGCTTACTGATTGGGTCTTTTGGGGCTTGGGTAGCCACCCGGCGCTACTTAGAAATTTAAAGAAATGAAAAAACTTTGGTCAGCTCTTAAACTAAAAAAACTATTACCAGTAGTGTTAATTTTCAGTCTTCTGCTGACTCTATCGCCGGCTCCTCTGGTAAAATCTTTAGCTGAAAATTCTGGTTCCACTTTTACTGAATTGCAAAAACAGCTTAACGATAACCTCAAAAAACAATCCGATTTACAAAAAAGGATCAAAGACGCCCAAAACCAGCAACGTTCCCTGAGCAGCCAAATTGCTCTGATGGACGATGAGATTGCCTTAACTGAGCTTAAAATTGACGAGACGGAAAACCGCATCGCTCAGCTAGCCTTGGATGTTGCTAACACTGAAAATAAACTCGAGGACTTAGAAAGCGATTTAACTAACAGAACTGAAGTTGCCAATTCTCGAGTAAGGGCTGTCTACGAACAAAGCTTTGTGGGGCCGCTTGAACTTTTCCTCAAAACCGAAGGCTTTAATAACTTCTTAGTTTTGCAGAAATACGCTGAAGCTATCCACGACCAAGACGTCCGCTTAATAACTTCACTCAAAGAACTAAAAGAAACTTACCAGGAAGAAAAAACCAATCTTTCCGATCAAAAAAAGAGTGCGGAAGAGCTAAAAGTTCAACTTGATAGTCAAAAAGCTGATCTTGATAGCCAAAGGGCCCAAAAGGCGAACCTTCTCACCATCACTAAAAACAATGAGCAAAACTTCCAAGTCGAGCTAGCTCAAGCACAAATTGCTCAGCAAATCATTCAGCAAGCTCTCTTTAACTTAGGAACCAAGCTTGGCCCAGTCAAACGCGGCGAGATTATTGCTTTCCAAGGCAACACTGGCTGTTCCACTGGCACGCACCTGCACTTTGGCTTTTTAGTCAACAGTCGAGCAGTTGACCCGATGCCTTATTTGAACTCTGGGGTGTTAGCCTGGCCGGAGGATAACCCCCGTATTACCCAACCCTTTGGTGCTAACCCCGCTTTTTATGCACAACTGGGACAATCCGGAGGACACCCGGCAATTGACATGACCGCTGGCTGGAACGCTCCAATCAAAGCCGCTAAAAGCGGAACCGCTTACTTAGGTAGCGATAATGGCTGCCCGCAACTCATCCCCGGTACTGGCAAAGGTAAGGGCATTAGCATTGACCACGGCGACGGTACAAAAACTATCTACTGGCACATTCGTTAGACCGAAAACAATTTTAGCCCACGAAGTGGTCGCAGAGCGCTTTAGCGATCTATTGGCACATCAGATAAGTTAAAAATTCAAACTTTGCTACCAAAGGTGGAAAGAAAATTGATCCGGTTTGAATTTCTCCTATATTGATCGTCTCAGTTGACGGGAAGTTTGCGGCAATGTAAGTTAATGCACATGCTTGCCCAAACTATACCCTTGCTGAAAAAACTTTGGTTTCTTCAGTTAATTCTACTTACTGTTACAACCTCGTTTTATTTTTTCACACCCTCGGCCGTTGCTGCTGATTTTCTTAAAGTTACTGCTCCAAGTGAAATTCTTCCCGAAACTTCCTTTGAAATTAATTTGGAAATTTCAGCCAGTCCCAACACTAGCTACTTCATCAAGGCTCGCCTCGGCAAGCAGACTAACGATTTAAGAGCTGGCCAAACTTTTAACCCCAACCAAAATCTGTGGCTTTCCGACACAGTTTCCTGGGACAAATTTCCTCAGTTTCAAACCGACTCTGATGGTTACTGGGTTGGAAAAATTCAAGGGCGTTCCACTAAAACTGCCCCGCTCGGACAAAACTATCTGGCTGTCAGGATTAGAACCGGCTCTGCCAACATTGACTCGGCAACTTACTCTTTAGTAATCAAGGAACAGGAGCAAAAAGAGGAGACAGGAACGCCGACAGTTGTCGACCAGATTGGAGAACCTTCTCTCAACGAATTTGTTGCTCAACCTGGCAGCGGCACCGAATGGGTAGAAATCAAAAATAAGGGGACAGGACCAGCCGATCTTTCCGGTTGGTGGGTTGACGATGAGCCAGGGAAATCTTCTCCCTACGAAATCCCCGCCGGCACAATTATTGGGGCAGGAAACTTTTTGGTGGTTAATTTTAGTTCACCTAAACTCAACGATCTGACCGACTCGGTTCGTTTATTGAAACCTGATGGGACCGAGGTGGAAAGCTTCCGTTACGACACGACTGTTAAGGGAGAGTCTTGGGCAAAGGATGAGGCTGGAAGCTGGTTCGCCAATTCCAATCCAACCCCAGGAGCGGAAAATCCGCCCAACCCCACAGTTTTAGCTGCAACGTCTGAGAGACAACTGACTTCAAAAAATGGTTCTAATCAGTTAGAGTCTGACGACCCAGAAGAAACCCCTGGACCTAAATTTAAAATCCCTCAAGTTCTAGCTGCCACCACGTCAGCCACAGTCTCGGCCCAAGTTGGTAATACCGACAAAAATCCGATTAACACCCCTCTGGTCGTTTTAGGTAGTTTACTACTAGCTTTCGGTGGTCTGGTTATTTTGAAGAGAAAACTAAAAGATCGGGTTATCACTGCTTAAGTTAGGCTTCTTTTGGTAAAATATTCCCATGATTTCTAAAAGTGGGCGAGAAACTCAAAGTTTAGCCAAGAATTTGGTTGAGAGCCTTACAGAACCTAAAGTAATTGCTCTCTATGGAGAGTTGGGAACCGGTAAAACTACTTTTGTTCAAGGTTTAGCAAAGACTTTGGGAATAGAAAAAAGAGTCCTTTCCCCAACTTTCGTTTTTGTACGATCTTACTCTCTGCGAGATCCCCGCTTCAAAATTTTTCATCATGTAGATCTTTACCGAGCTGAAAGTCTGGAAGCGGCCAGATCAGTCGGGATTGAAGAAATTCTTGCAAGCGGCAGTCTAGTTGCTATCGAATGGCCAGAAATAATTGAAGAGCTTCTACCGAAAAATACTGTGCGGGTAAGGTTTAAGAAAGTTGATGAAAGCAAGCGGGAAATTAGTGTCTTTTAAATTCGGGTTTCCAAGTAACTCGCGGCGGCAATTAAGTAATTTTTGCCTTCTGGTTTAAGCTTGGCCCCTGTCACAACTTCTTTGGCTTGGCGCAAAAGTTCTCGAGATAATTTGACACAGTAATCTAAACTGCCGGTTTCTTCAATTATTTTCCTAACCTTTTCAATCTCATCTTTAGTCACATCAGGCTTACCAACAAGAGATTTTAAGGCGTTTTTGTTTTTCTGGCTTGCTAACTCCATCGCCTTAACCACAAGAAGAGTCTTCTTACCCTCTTTAATGTCGCTGTCCGCGGGTTTGCCAATTTCTTTCTCACTGCCGAAAGTTCCCAGGATATCATCTTGAATTTGGAAAGCTTGCCCCAGGGGGATAGCGTAACGACTGAAAGCTTCCAGAATTTGGTAGTCGGCACCGGCGAGCATTGCTCCCAGATGCAAGGGCCGTTCGACAGTGTATTTAGCAGTCTTGTACTCTAAGATTTTCAAAACTTCGTCTTCGGTTAAAGTTTCTTTGTAACCTCCTAAAACATCCAGATACTGGCCGTAAACTACTTGAGTCTTCATTTGGTCGAAAAAGTAACGGGCTCTCCTTACCCTTTCTTGGGGAAAGGGAGCCTCTGTAAAGATCTCCTCGGCAAAGCTGTAGGACAGATCCCCAGCCAAGATGGCAGCGGCTAAGCCAAAATCCTCTCTCTTTCCCCGCAAATTTTTTAACTGGTGAAGTTTTGTAAATTGCCGATGAGTTGTGAGCTGACCACGGCGCAGATCGGATTTGTCCATAATGTCATCGTGAATTAGGGCAAAGGTGTGAAGAAGCTCAACTGACAAAGTAGCGAAAAGAATTGCCTCGTGGGCTTGGCCACCTGAACTAATATAACCAGCGTACATAAAGGCTGGCCGGATCCTTTTTCCGCCGTTTTGCCCAAAGCGGATAATTTCGCCAACTAAATCTTGCGTTTGTGGGTCAATTTCAGAAGCTTCTTTTTTCTTTTGGTCTAAAAACGAGAATAATTGCCTATCAAACTGTTTTTTAAACCAGGCCAGATAATCTAAGGCGTCTCTTGCCTCATTACCATAAGTAGTCTCAAAACCAGAAGAGTTAGGTAAAAGTGAAGGAATTTCTGCCATGTCAGCTTCAAAATATACTCTGATTGCTTCCAGAAAGCAAGAAAAGAAAAGGAGCTCTAAAGTGTCAGAGCTCCTTGCAGAGGTTACGGCCCGATTTCCACTGCTTCCAATCTTGGAATTTCCTCCCTAGTCTTATCAAGAAAGATCCGGAAAAGGTCAGGATTTCTCCTTACCACGTACTGCACGTCAGTAGCTGCGTTCATCCAGCCCTGAAGCGACCTGACGTAGTAGCGCTCCGTAATCTCCCTGCTAATGCCTTCGCGTCGGCAGCGCTTACGTTCGGCCTGACGGTTTTCTTCCTCGCGGACCGGCACGTGTGGGTCCTTATCAGGGCCTTTGGCTAAACCGACATCCATCACTACAGCAAGACGCTCTGTGGTGAGGTTGAAAATAGGCCCGAGTTCCGGCGGCCGGAAGCGAAGCCATACACTTCTTCCCTCACGCAGGTCTGCAAGGTCTATACTTGCAAATCTGTGAGCCTCATCTCTCCTAGCACTTGGCAGGCCCTGCAGGAGAAAGTCCAGATCCACTTGTCCGTCACCCAGAAGACCGATTAAGTTATCTAACATACCGTTGAAAAGCGGCTGGTAGTAAACTTTGACCAGTACTGGGTTGGTTTTTTGCCGACGGCACTCCCAAGCTACGTATCTTACCAAATTACGCTTCAGACCAGCCGCCCAGTCCGTACCTCTTCTACCCTGAATGAGCCAAATCAGGATGAAAAACTCAAGGCCAGCGACAAAGGCCGAGTGTATTCCCGAGCCTAGATTGTCGATCTGACTGCGAGCTTCCAGTAACAGCTGCTCCCGATCTCTTCCTTGAGTGGTCCAAGCGGCGCGCACCTCAGGATGAACCCAGTCGCGGGCTCTCCTTCCTCCAGCCATGATCTCTGCTCCCCTTCTAGTAACGGCTTTGCCGTGTATTTTTTGTGCGGGGTGAAGGTAAAGCCAGTAGTCTCTACCTTGCAGTCTTTCTTACCATTTCAGGCACTCATAGTCAAGTTTATTGAGAAAGAAGCTTTGACAACCAAGCAAGGCAAATGAGAAAATGCGGCTGATCGTTAAGCACTTTTACATAATCGAAAATAGCCAATAGTTCAGAAAGGATAGAGAAGTGTTCAGGAAAACCACGCAGGTAACGCGTCTGGTCTGGTTGGTCCTTTTGGTTCTGCTGCCAGTTGTCTTTGGACAACTGCTTGCGAGTTCCCAAGCAGCCGAGCCGATGGTTGTTCGTCTAGCAGCAGTGTTCGGTTGCCCAACCGGAGTTGACGTTGGACCCGACGGAGCGGTGTATTTTGCCGACCGCTGCAACAGTGTGGTCCAAAAGGTACTCCCCAACGGAACGGTTGAGTTGGTTGCGGGCAATTTTAGCCCAGGCTTTTCCGGCGACGGCGGCCCAGCAGTCAACGCCCAGCTGGACGATGTGCGTGATGTGCAAGTCCTCGCCGACGGACGAGTGATCATTGGCGACTACTCCAACAACCGTGTTCGGATTGTCGGTACA
>Ga0209323_10000010_pt1 | contig 144222 bp, 142 predicted proteins | sample Rifsed19ft2_FD_184014 | JGI IMG/M metagenome (GOLD analysis project Ga0209323, IMG submission 184014) | Soil microbial communities from Rifle, Colorado, USA - sediment 19ft 2 (version 2) | ecosystem: Environmental > Terrestrial > Deep subsurface > Rock core/Sediment | place: Rifle, Colorado...
GGTTCTGCACCAGAAACAACAGCTACAAGCCACTCAAAATATACTTCTGCATCATGGCTACTATACCTGTTTTCGTATCTGACAAAACTACCTTTAGAATCATAGACTGCTACTTTGTCTCCCGTACGGTTTAGCTTATTCAGTGGTCTAATTAAGTCATCATTGAGGTAGCTTTCAACGCTATAAAAGTTGTTAATTTTGGCTTTGTGGTGATAGCGGGCAACAATAAAGTTCTTGTTTGCTTGTGCTCGTTCTTCATCGGAAAATAACGGTTTCATCTCTTTTCATGCTCCTTGATGTATTTCTCTATAGCTTCTTCCACTAGTTCTGATACTGTGATGCTTTCTTTTATCGCTTGTATCTTCGCATTCTGCCATACTTTTGGCTTGATTTTTATTGAGGTTTTTTCTCTAATTTCTTTTTTTGTTTCAGACGTTCGTGTTCACCGCATACCGTTATAGGTTAATAGGTATTTAAGGTTAGTGGTAAAGCTTTATGTACAGTTTGTCATCAATATACTATTAGTGGTATAGTGGCATGATGTTGATAACAACTAGAGAGCAACGCCGCATTACCCTATATGAAGTATTTAAAAGGGGGGCTATAGTCTTTTCCAAGCAGCTACTGCTTCTCTTCAGACTATATAAAGGAACTATATATAAGGGGGCTATAGTCTGCACCGAGCACAAAACCACACACAAAAAACATCGGTTCTTTTTGCGATACGTTTTAATGTCACTGTGGAAATTGCCTTTGTGTCTAGGCGAAGCAAACTTGAGCACGAAATGGCGCAGAAGCAAAAAATACCTAAAGTGGCTAGACCTGAAGGGTTCAGAAAAGACTAGCGCCAGAGGACAGCCCAGATTTCTGCGTGTCGAGAACATGCGAACGATAAGAGGCATATACCCACAGAGACGTCAACTTTCCAAAAGCTACGAAAAGAGAAAATGGAAACCACCGAAACCTCTCATCGACATATTCCAAGAAAAAAACTGGATAACCATAATCGCCGAAATCGCAGGCTTTAACAAGGAAACATTAAAAATAGACGTGAAAGACCAAAAACTAACCTTATCCGCAAAAGCAAAAGACCGCAGATACTATAAAAGCTTAAATCTACCGAAAGTAGTCATTCCAAACATCATGCACACCACATACAAAAACGGCGTACTCGAAATCAAACTAAAAAAAGCCATAAAAGAAGAAACCATAAAACAAGAAGCTGACTAGAAAATGCCCCACAAACTCAGAAAAACCAGAAAAAACCGCGGCTCCAGAACCCAAGGCTACGGCAGAGTAGGACAACACCGAGACAGCGGTTCAAAAGGATACCGAAAAGCAGGACGACACAAACAACTCTGGAGCTACGTCACAACATACGAACCAAACTACTTCGGCAAAAAAGGATTCACCTCACCCAAAAGCCTCAAACACAAAGAAAACATCATAAACATAGCAAAACTCGACGAAATATCCACCAAACACTCAACCGAAAAAGAAGGCGAAAAAGAAGGCAAACAACACATAGACCTAACAAGCCTAGGCTACACCAAACTCCTCGGCACAGGCCAAACCACAAAAGCCCTAATCGTAAACATACTCTCCTGCTCAAAAACCGCAGCCGAAAAAATAAAAAAAGCAGGCGGACAAATCTTAACCGCGACCAAAGAACACGGAGAGTAACGATTAAACCATGGCCGGAAGATTCCTGAGCCTCTTCAAACCAATCGGAAGAATACTACCAGAAATCAAAGTTCCCGAACGCAAAGTCAGCTTCAACGAAAAAATCTTCTGGACCGCCCTAGTCCTAATCGTCTATCTAATCATGTCCGAGATTCCCCTTTACGGACTTGGCGCAGTAGAAGAGCAGTTTAGTGCCTTGAGAGTGATTTTCGCTTCAAGCCGTGGCACCCTCATGGAGCTTGGAATAGGCCCAATAGTCACGGCAGGACTAATACTGCAGTTGTTAGTCGGCTCTGCTATTATACAATGTGACATGTCTACTCCTGAAGACAGAAGTCTGTTCACGGTGGCAAGCAAAGTCTTCTCGATAATTCTCACGGGAATTCAGGCTTCCGCATACCTAATCAGCGGAATGTACGGAACCCTCGCAGGGACAACAACTATAGTGATATTTCTGCAACTTTTGAGTGCTGGAGTAGTGGTAATGCTGCTTGACGAGTTAGTTCAAAAAGGCTGGGGACTTGGCAGCGGAATAAGCCTCTTCATCATGGCTGGAGTCGCACAGAATATTCTCTGGCAAACTTTCTCTCCAGCCAACGGCTTGTTCGTTACGCAGCTTTCCCAGCTTTTGGGAGGGCAACGAACATTAACGGACTGGGTCCTTGGTTCAGGAAACTATCCATCCCTGATTGGGTTCATTGCAACCATCGGCGCGTTCCTAGTGATTATTTACATGGAAGGCGTTAGGGTTGAGCTTCCAATGACTTATGCGGGGTATAAAGGGTTCCGTAGCCGTTATCCAATCAAACTCTTGTACGTCTCCAATCTTCCAGTTATCTTTGCATCCGCACTCTTCGCCAACGTCTATTTCTTTGCCCAACTCATCTGGAGCACCAGTGGACAGCCTGCGCCCGGAACGAACCTCTTGATAGACATTATAGGTTCATACAAAACAGTAACGTCAGGCAATGAGACAAGTATAGAGCCAGCAGGCGGCATCGCGTATTTCGTCACGCCGCCTCACAGCATACAAAACGTGGCGGCTGAGCCTGTGAGAGCGGCAGTTTATTTGGGGATTCTTGTCGTTTTCTGCGCGGTTTTTTCGCTTATTTGGCTTGAGGTTGGTGGTCTTGGTCCATCTAAAGTGGCGGGGCAACTTATGGATTCTGGCATGCAGATTCCGGGGTATAGGCGGTCAGGAAAGCCAATTGAGTTAATTCTTAAACGGTATATTCCTGTGGTTACGATTCTAGGCGGAGTAGTTGTGGGTTTGGTGGCTGGAATATCGGATTTCTTGGGAGTTTTCGGTTCAGGAACGGGTATTCTGCTTTCCGTGGGGATAATTTATCAGTATTACGAGTTGTTGATGCGTGAAAGAGCGGCTGAAATGTTCCCTGCTTTTAGGCGAATCTTGGGCGAATAGTTGGAGACTCTAGCGCGTGGAAAAAACTATACCCCCTCTATATATAGAGTCAACTAGAGGTTGACAGCGTTTTGGGCTAGTGCTCGGAAAAGACTATAGCCCCCTTATATAAAGGCTGAATTGTGGAGTGAATTGCTGTTATAGACTGTGAAGTGCTTACCCCCTCCCTTAGATATACGTTGAACTTTTGGTCAAATAATTTTACAGTGCCAAAAAGCAAAAATGGTTATTAACGAGAAAACAAGAATAGGCTAAAGAGCGCATAGTAACGCGGGAGGAATGAGATAATGGTAGATATTTCCACCATACCATGGGCGACAGTGTCAATAATGCTTATTGCAGCAGCTATTTCGTTCATGAACTATGGGCTTAACCGTTTTCTAATCAGCCGCATGGTCGGCTGGCACGAATACAGAGCAATGCAGAAGGAAATATCAGAGTATAATTCTCAGCGGATGAAAGCCACGCGCGCGAATGATACCAAGCTTCTTGAGAAACTGAAAAAGAAGGATGCGCAAATAAAAACTATGCAAATGAAGATGGCCAAGCCGCAGTTGCTCCTCTTTCCGATAACCTTCATTTACATCATAATATGGCCAGTTCTATCAGGGTTCTACCCAAACCCTGTGGCACATGTGCCAGGATTCGGACCGCAACCGTTCTTCATTTGGTACTTGGTCTGCTCGTTTTTCTTCGGAATACTCGCTGGCAAAGTAATAGGTATAACGCCCATACAATGAGAATAAGATGCGCAGTTGAGGCGGCGCCATGAGCAGAAATGAAAAGGCGAAGAGCACTAAAGAGAAAAAAATAGTTGTCTGCATATCTGGAATGGCTGGAACCGGAAAGAGCACGTTAGCCAAAAAACTCGCCAAAAAATACAGGCTAAAGTACTATTCAGGCGGCGATGCCCTGAAAGCTTTAGCAGCAGAAGAAGGCTACAACTCGTCCAGTCGCGGCTGGTGGGAAAGCCCCGAAGGCCTCAGCTTTCTAAAGAAAAGAGAGAAAAACCTGAAATTCGACAAGGCGGTAGATGATAAACTTCTGGAATACGCGCAGCTAGGAAATGTTCTCTTAGACAGTTGGACAATGCCGTGGCTGCTTAAAACGGGTTTCAAAATATGGTTGTTGGCTTCCATGGAAAAAAGAGCCGAAAGAGTTGCCAAGAGAGACAAAATCACTGCAAAAGACGCCTTACAAATATTAACAGAAAAAGAAGCAAGAACAAAGGCTATCTACAAGAAACTTTACGGCTTTGCTTTAGGTGAAGATTTCGCGCCGTTTCATCTGGTTTTGGACACTGATAACTTGAACGCGGAAGAAGTTTTTCAAGTTCTCTGCACGGTAATGGACAACGTAGTTCTCAGCAGCAAAAATCTCTAGACTCAGCCCTAATAATTAGGCTCTTTATGGAAGAAATATCGCAAGTTTTAATACTATAACTCAATTATAGAACTATTTTCTAGAACTATTCTCTATACCGCCGCACTGCAAAGGAGGAAGGAGAGAGGAAACCGAATGAAATTTGAAAGTAATCGTTTGGCTTCGGGACTCTTCTTAGAAGCAATCGCGTTATGCGTGATTGCGTCTTTCCACTTCATCAACATCGAATCCACAGTCACGCTCTTGTTTTTCAATTTCCTTTTCACCCTTCTCACTTTTGAGTTGAATGGAACACTAAATAGAAAATTAGGCATGTTGGCATTAGGCAACATCATTGGCCTATTTTGGAACTTTATCCTTTATTTCTTCACCATTGCAGGAACCGTGTATTTTGGTGAAGGGTTCAATGTTTTTTACGCAATTTTCCGTCCTTTTTTAAACTTCATGTGGATCATATCTTTTTGGTCGCTGAGTCTGGCTGCTTTTCCTAAACCTAAAAACCTGTATGTAGAGGCGAAACCTTGATTCTTGAAGCTTTGGAAGTTGTATTCATATTCTTAACTGCCCTGATGATTATTTATCTTGTCAGGCATTATGTTTTTACGTTAATTGTTTTGAGAAGAGCTAAGAACGCCAAAGGGGTCGATGCCGTTGCAAACGCAGAGTTTGAGCCGACTGTCTCTATTCTAATTCCAGCACGTGATGAAGAAAGAGTGATTGGGCGATTGCTGCAGCGGATGGTCGAGCTGACCTATCCAAAAGAAAAACTGCAAGTCATAATCATCGACGATGCTTCATCTGACAGCACTGGAAGAATCGCAGATGAATATTCAAGTCGACACAGGTTCATAGAAGTGTTACACCGAGACAAAAGAGACGGCGGTAAGGGCAAAGCAACAGCGATGAACGCTGGTTTCAAGCACGCAACAGGCGAAATTATACTCTGCTTTGACGCGGATTACTATCCCCAAAAAGATATTGTGGAGAAACTCGCGAAAGAATTTGCAGACCCAACCGTTGGTGCTGTGCAAGGAAGAGTCGTCGTCTTAAATGAACCTCAAAACATTGTGACGCGATTAGTGGCGTTGGAAAGAATAGGCGGATACCGTGTCGACCAAGAAGCGCGGGATGATTTAGGTCTCATTACCCAATTCGGCGGCACAGTTGGCGGTTTCAAACGCAGCGTATTAGAAAGCTTACGTGGCTGGGATGAATCCATCTTAGCAGAGGACACAGACTTAACTTTCAGGGTTTACCTCGCAGGCTACAAAGTTCGCTATATTGGCGACGCTGAATGCTACGAAGAAGCCGTGGACAACTGGAAAGCGTACCGGAATCAAAGATACAGGTGGGCACGAGGGCACATGCAATGTTGCTTCAAGCACTCGTTGAAAGTTTTGAAAAGCAAAAACTTAGAGGTAAAAGAGAAAATTGACGGTTTGCTTCTGCTAAACGTGTACTTTATGCCGGTCATCGTGTTGGTTTCACTCATTATCGGCGTTCCGCTCATTTTCTTTGAGTCTTCCAAGTTTGTTGGCGCACTTTGGTTTTCAATGCCAATTTTCCTTTACAGTTTCGTCGGAAACTTCGCGCCGTTTTTTGAAGTAGGCATCGGCGCGTACTTAGATGGCAGAACGAGAATCCAATGGCTTATTCCTCTTTTGATCTTCACTTTCTTTTACAACATACCTATCTGTACGAAGGCCTTTCTAGATATACTTGCATCAAAGATCCTTAGAAAAAATCATAGCGTTTGGGTTAAAACTTCACATTTAGGCAATGGAAACTGTTATATTATGAATTGAGTCATATTGCGCGCGCTGAAAAGAATTTTCCAATTGTTCCATTGGGTCTAGCGATTCGGCAATTGTTTTCTGAGCTTGATCCTTCTTTTCGCCTTTCTTGATGGTTTGGAACTCTACAAACTCAGCAAACTGCATCAGGAATCTTACATTAATTTCAGAAGGGTTTTGCTTCAAGACCTCAAGTCCTCTGTTAGTAATTCTGAAATACCCTCTTCTAGTAGATTCAATTAATCCCGCTTTTTTGAGGTATGTTCTTGCCCAACCCACTCTGTTATCTATAATCGGTTGCAGCCCGCTCGGAAGGGTTTCCCTTTTCTCCTCCTCTGTCAGTCCGAAGAGTCCGTTTATGTGCTGCAATGCTTCGGACAAAGAATGTTCCTTTCTATCACTCGCGAATTTTAAAAATGGAAGCATTATTCTTTGATAAGGTGGGATTGTTATATGCGTAAATATGCCCTTGTTGGAATATATGATTATAGTAAATTGCTTCTGTCTCTCTTGCGTATATAGCGCTAATTCTAGAAAACTATTGTCATAAGGCTTTGAAGTTCGCTCTTTGCCTTCTTAATATCTTGGAGGGCTTTTTCACCCTTATCTGTAAGCATATAGACTGTTTTTCTGCGATTTTTTGCGCCCTCGATTAAGCCTCTTCTCTCCAACGAATAAACTGTAGCATAAACAGTTCCTGAACTGACCAGTACCGCGAACTTCTTATGGATCAACATTATTAAATCGTAACTGCTGATTGCAGACTCTTTTTCTAATTCTTTTAAGGCCAAAATATCCATGAAACTTTTTATGGTTCTTTCCCGTAGATCTTCCACGAAATCTCTTTGCATAACATCGCCGCCAATCATTTTTTTACAAGAAATCTATAATTTCTTGTAAATAGGTTAAAAGTCTTTCCGTGTTATATATCTGATTCTGAATCTGAACAAATTAGAGTGAGAATTTCCTAGAAGTTTGGGTATCCTCTAACATGTCCCTCAATTTTTCGATGTTTTTATCAATATTGCACTTCCAGGTACCTTCTTTGAAAAATTCGTAGGGCACTCCACCTCTTTTGTGAGGGTCGAGAGTCAAAGCCACATGGAAAAAGTCTCTTACTAGATGGGCTTCAGCCAAGCAGTTCAGCAATCCCATGAACTTGGGAAATTCTGTTTTTGGAAGGCATGTATTTGTTATGAGAGTATTTTTGCTAAGAACTTTTGCGTAACTCAGTATGAAGACTTTATCATCGAGAGAATTTGCGAATTTTGCAAGGGCTTTCTCATTTTCAAATTCGATTACAAAGCTGCAGATGTCGGAAATTTGGTAAGGATATGGAAGAAACCATACCATATGATCGCTTATGAGTTTCCGCTCAATTAGGTGTTTTTTATACCGGTATGCAACGTTTCGCGGTGACATCTTAGCGGTCTTTGCTAGTTCTTTGAACGTAAGCACTCCATTTTTCTCTAAATGCCTCAGTAGGACCAGATCTCTTTCATCAGCCATTATGGGGTAGTCTTTGGGATCCAACAGTTTCTCAGAGAGATGATCCGATGCGTTTCTAATTTCTTCCATCAACTTCTCCCACTGAAAGATCCATCTTTTCTTTTTGAAATCGTAAGAGTCAAAATTTGGATGAACTTCGCATAGGTTAGTGGTCCAAAAGAAGAGAAAATTGGAGATGGCTTTAAAGCGTTTGGCCTCGTCGAAGTATTCCTTAAGCTTCCTTTTGCAATCGGCTGGGAATGCGAAGATAGAGTAACAACCGTAAAATCTTCCATAGCATTTTGTGATGTATGTTAAATAGCCTAGATCTTCTAAGGCATCCCACAACGTATTCCACCGTCCGGGGAAAGCTTCTGCAAAGACGAATGCCCTGGCCAGTCCTAGCTTGTTGAAATCCACACGAGCGTTAACCTCGAGATCAATTTTCTTCATCAGCTTTTTAATACGAAACGCCACAGTCGAGTTAGGTAGGTCCACCGATTTCGCTATAGCTACAATATTTCTCGGGTCGTGCCTGCTTAGAGCCTCTATTATCTTTGCATTTGTTTGATCTAACATTTTCATGTACCCAGAAACTCTTATGAGTTCTTCAAGTTGGTCCATATCGCCATCTCTCTGTTAGCTTTTGCTTCTGATACTCTCTTGGTTTCGGTGGCATTTCAATTTTGCCCTAATATGGTCTTCCGTTGTCTAGTGGTTCAACTGGCAGGATTGAGTAGGGTCTCCCATTATCTAGTGGTTCAACTGGCTGTGTAGAATACGGTCTTCCGTTATCGGCATTATATATCGGTATAGTAGCTATGCCATAAATAACTGAAAAAGCCACCAAGCAAATCAAAGCGATTGAAACAAGAGCAGTTTTCCTCAAATGTCTTCACCTCCTTCTAATGGACCTGCTCATGTTCTATGGCATTGTTCCTTTTTACAATATTTTGATAGATTTTTTGTAAAAATAGAAAACAAAACAGTCTTCAATAGACAGAAGTGCGTGGCTTTTGTTACTTTTTCGCGGTATTGCTTGGCATCGCCCTCTGTCTTTTTTTACAATATTTTGTAAATAAATTGTAAATATGTAAAAAAAAGAGTCATCGCATTTGGGGTAATGGAAACTGTTATATTATGAATTGAGTCATATTACTTCAAAGATTGTGATGATTCCGAATCTGACTTTGATGGTTGCCATATTAATTCTGGGGATACCGATTCTCATCTTGATAATGCTTTTACCAGCTCTTCTTGAGCTGAAAAAACCAAAAGACGGAGGCCCTCGGATGATAATGGAAAATGTTTCTGAAGTGCAAATCCAAATAGTGCGTATGATTCTCATAGCAAATATTGAAAACGAGCAAAGATTTGACAGCGCCCTGATCCGACCGCTCGCGAAAATTATTGCAGTTTTGCCCAACTTAGAGGTTTAGTGTTATTTTTCTTTAACAGAAGCTTTGCGTTCTTCCATTGATCCTTGGCCAACGCCAAGTTTCCATATGGGCTTCCATGAAGAGAATAGAAAATGTAGCACAAGTAGGTGCATTGCGTGCATTTACGGTAAGTTTTACGCAGCAAATCAAACTTTTCGCTTTTCCATATTTTTGGTAAGTCAAACACTGAAGCTGCAAAATTGTGACTGTGGCATCCAGCAATTCTGCCGAGATGATCCACGACGAGAAAGTTCTGAAGTGCACGGCAGTTCCACGTTCTTTTTCCTTCTAGATAGAGGCTTCTAAGCGCCTTCAACAGCTGAGTTGTCATGAGAATTCTCGTGTTTTTCTTTTTCATCTCGATAAGAGAATCGCAGAGCTTAACCATCGCTTGCGCATCTCTTATCACAAACTCATCATTCTCTTTGCCGATTCTAAAAAGTTGATTTGCGTCTGCAGAAAGATCATGCGAGTAAAGGCAGTACCAGAGAGGAATCCCTTTTTGAGAGAAGTAGTTTGTAATGTCCACGATCTCGTTAAGGTTTAACTGCGAGATTGTCGGCGTCACGCTTACGTTTATCCCTTCGCTATGCAACGTTTCCACGGCTTCCATGGCTTTGCTCCAAGCCCCCTTGACGCCTTTTATGTGGTCGTTTCTAGCCTCGTCTAAACTGTCTATGGAGATCGCTACAAAGTCCATGTTGCGTAAAGCCTCGATTTTTCCAGCCGCCATGCTTCCATTGTCGTAAACTGTAGTTACGAAATGGCGTGAAGTGTAATCAAGGATTTCCTCTACATCTTCTCTTAAAAGCGGGTTTCCCCCAGACAATACAATCTCTATGATGCCAAGTTTCCTAAGTATGTCTAATCCTCTTTTGACTTCCTCTGTTGACAATTCTCTTTTGTCTTGTTCTCGCCAAACGTTGCAGCCTACACAACGGTAATTGCATTTCCTAGTAATCATCCACTGCGCGTGGTGAGGTCTATTTGGAACGAGCGAACGCGCTGCAACACTCGCAGCTTTTCTGAGACTTGATGTCAAATAATACGTCACTCAACCGCTTCGTTAGTATTGAAATATTTAGGTTAGACCTATAAAAACCATTGTTCGACTTTAACACCATACTTTTTGGGTTTTCTGTAGAAGTGAAGAAACGCTGAGTGAAACATGTTTAAAAGCTAGTTGTGTCTTTGAGTAGGCGTTACAACGGTGAAAATTTTGTCTCAACCAGTTTACGGGAGAATAGTGAACTATCGCATAGGCATCAGAACGCAAATGTCTAAGGAGTGCCTAATCCAATTTGCACATGTAAATTCCGTCTCTCTAGCAGGCCAACTTATTGGGAGAAAAGTAGTTTGGAAGCAGGGAAAGAACAAGTTTATTGGGAAAATTGCTGGTTTCCACGGCAAGAAAGGTTTGGTCAGAGTCAAGTTCCGAAAAGGAGTGCCTGGCCAGGCGTTAGGAACAACCGTTGAATTAGTGTAGTTAGAGTACAACGGCACGTGAAGGGTTACTTTTTTCTGCTTCCTTTTTCCGCTTGTATTCGCCACTTTGAAAAAGTGGACTTGAAATTATCAAATCAGCTGTTGCTCGATTGCACGCAGTTGGCACATTATAAAGGACAGCTACCCTGAGAAGAGCTTTAACGTCAACATCATGAGGGAGGGACTCTAGAGGATCCCAGAAGAAAATCAGGTAATCCATTTTCTCGTTAGCAATCAAAGCCCCGATTTCCATGTCCCCACCGTGAGGATACTGTTAAGTTAAGTTACCCAAGAACAGAGGGTTGTTGTGAGGGCAAATTAAAGGTTCAAATGTAACTGACCATTTTCAAAATCCCAAATCCAATTTTTGAATATCTTAAGAACATCCATGCCAAGCAAACTATTTGTAATTCGGAATTGTTGCGGTTCTTGTTGCGGGTCTCGCGGAGGAGGAGGCATGCAATGGATTAAGGGCAAGACAAAAATTTCGACACCGTTCGTTTTTCCATCATTCTTATCTAAATGTAGCTCTACTTTAGGTAATTCATAAGGATACATTGGGTCGCCATTTGCTGAGTAACAGGGTCTCGTTGTGCGGCTTAGATCTGAACAATCTATTCCAAGACTTAACACATGATAGGGCAAGAGCGTAGTAAATGTCGCACCAGAATCTACAACAAACTCAAGAGTCCTTAAATCGCTGAATTGAGAGCATTTCAAAGAACCTATTATTTTCGCGTGTGGACTTGTCGGGTATATGTCAGCAATTATCTGCAAAAAAGCACCTAGAGAAGGAAACAACAAGGATGTTTACTTACAAACTCTACCGCAACGCTATCCACTTCTACGCCTTTTTCTCTTAGTTCGCTAACCAAATTGTACACGTCACTATCGGCAAGTACAACTTCTCCATTTTTGACTGCAACGTATTTGTTCAGGTACTTCTTAAGTAGTTTCTTCTTTTCCGTAGAAATCCATCTGTAGTCAGCGCGTAAATTCTGACGTCGCTCAAATGATACCCGTTCAGTCGCAGAAGTTAACCTAGATTTTTCGACTAGAAGCGACAAATATCTCTTCTCCTTTCCACCTTTCGTTCTTAAGTTACTACACTTATTATATTTAAGCTTTAACCGAGTCTTGGGCATCGCGTCACTTCATCGCATCATAATCATGAATAGTACGATACGATACTACACTTAAACCTTTTGCGTAGTCCAAAAGTCTTGCGACTTTGGCGTCAATATTTTAAATTCACAAACGAGTTTAAAGAAAATATGTGACTGCTATTAGCCAACAACAACTGTTTTTGAGACTGCCAAGTTTATCCTGTTCGAAGTTTTTCATCAATACTTACTGAGAGCATTCTTGCATTTTACTTGTGCTTAATTTTGATTGCGGTATGCGGATACTGTTGTTACCCAACATGAAAAGCTTTTCGTCAAGACTATTAGATGAGGGCAAATTTGTTGTGGTAAAATTTGAAGTGGCAAACTTCCATTTTGTCTCAAAACTTGTCCAAAACGTATTTTATGATGTTAATTCGTCGATTAGAATTGAATACGCCCAATTCTATTTTCCATGTACTATTTACACTAATTATGATTAGTAGCTCACCAATCGTTGACTTACGTAAAAATAACATCAATTCATGTTGAAAGAGCAGTCTACTTTGACAATATAGCACAAAGCATTTATAGTAGATAGCTATCTCTAGGATACCGAGGTTCAGAATGCCAAAAGCTGGAAAATATGAATATCCATTCTTTGACTTGAACTCAACCACAGACAAACTGAAAAAAATTCATGAAGCATTACGCGAGAATGAAATGGAAAGGGGAGCTGTCGCGGATATTCTGGGAATGTCCATCAGTGGGGGCGGCTTTGCCTATTTGGTCTCTTCTATGGAAAAGTACGGACTTGTAAAAACGGGAAGTGGCAAGGTCACACTCACCGACATAGGAAAACTTGCACTATATGGAAACGACGCAGAGAAAAAACAAGCCTTGAACGCGGCAGCTTTGAATGTTGAATTGTTTAAAGAGCTATATTCACAGTACGGCAAAAACGTGACTGGAGAGCAAATAAAAGCATTCCTAAGGCAAAAAGCATTTGTGGATATTGTCAAAGCACAAAAACTCGCTCCAAGTGTTGACAAAATATACAAAAATGTGGCAAACTACATAACATCTGCCGATACGCCTTTAGAATCCCAGAAATCCGAGAGTGAAGGCAAAGGCAGGAGGGAAGAAATGCCAATAACAATAGGACAAAGTCTAGAGATAAAATACCGAGGAGTTCACATTCAAATCCCGCCAGATGACATTGAAGCCATTGAATTTGCTGAAAAAGCTCTAGCGTTCATGAAACAACAAGTCAAAGAAAAACAGAAAGCAGAATCTTAAGAAAAGGTTAGTGTGCCGAGATAGCCTAGGTTGGATAGAGCTACCGTCTACTAAACGGTAGGTCGGGGGTTCAAATCCCCTTCTCGGCACCTTGTTTGTATCCTATAGTATACCTGTTATATCTAGATTACGGTATCCTGTAGAGATACCACAAGCTATAAATAGTTAAGGGTATCCTATAGTATACCTGTAAGAGGCGAAACAAATGAACTGCAAATATTGCAACTCCGAAAACGTCACAAAGAAAGGCATACGCCACAACAAACAAACCTACAAGTGCAAAGACTGCGGTCACATATTTGTTCCCAACGGCAAGTTCTCAAGAATGAGAAACGACAAAAACATGGTAGTTGCAGCTTTGAATTTCTACTATGATGGTTTGTCTCTCCGAAAGGCTCAAAGAAACTTGGAGCAGATTTTCGGAGAAAAGGTTTCACAAGTCACGATTCTAAATTGGATTAAGAAATACTCATTACTCGTAAAAGAGTACATGATTGCTCAAGTTCCGCAGCTCTCAGGGTTATGGCATGAGGATGAAACGATGCTTCAATGTGAAGGGCGCAGTATTTGGTTCTGGGAAATGATAGATGAAGATACAAAGTTCATGGTTGCTTCTCACATCTCAAACACAAGAACCTTCGAAGACACAGTAGCTATATTCAAGAAGGGCGCGGAACAAAGCAAGGTTAGACCGAGAGCAGTATTCGTTGACGGCAGCTTTGTTTACAGTAGTGCATTCAACAAGGTATTCTACACAATGCGGAAGGACACACGACCAGAGTTAGTGCAGAGAGTCGGGATAAGAGCGAGAGAAACAAACAACATAGTTGAAAGACTGCATGGCACACTCAAAGATAGAACAAAACCAATGAGAGGACTAAAGAGTTTTGAATCAACAAAACTGCTACTGGAAGGATACTCAGTACACTATAACTGCGTTCGACCTCACCAGAGTCTAGGCGGGAAAACTCCAGCTCAAGTGGCAAGAATGGACATTCCTAACAACTGGAAAGGCTTGATAGAACAAGCAACAAAGCATGAAGCAACACTGTTAGTAAATGTACTCGGTAACAAAGCAGAAGAAAAACAAGGAATAAAGGTGATAAGTAAATGAAGAAAATCTTAGTCTCATTACCCGATGGAGTAGTCGCAATCTTAGACAAAGAAGTAATAGGCAAACTTGGAGATGGCTACAGTGATACTCTCCGCAACATCATCATGAATTGGCTCTCAGAACAAGGCTACTTAGCGAAAGGTGGAAAACATGAAGAAAGCAAAAGTTGAAAGAGAACCCACTGAAGAAATAGACCTCTTAGACAACATGCTCTCTAGCCTAGTTGACTTGTTGATTGAAAAGGGCATCATAACGGAAGAGGAATATGAGAAACGGATAAAGGAAAAAATTAAGGTTAAGTAACAAGAGAGGTTCAGAATTCTCAACAATATTTGAGAAATTCTTTTCTATCAATGTGTGCATCGGCTACAATATGGCTTATTGATGATGGTAAAAGTTTGTTATGCATGAACACGGTTATGAGTAAGGGTGGATGGTAATTCTTGTTTATCAGAATTACGTGGCTGCCGTAATTGTTCTCAAGTTCAAAACCAAAATAGTTGCACAGTATTTTCATTAATTCTCTGCCAGACATTGGTGTGAATTTGAACGACAATGAGGCTATCGCCTTATGGCTATCCCGTACTTCTTTGCTGTTTCTATATAGCATCCAATTGCGTCTTTGACGTTGTTTATTGCTTCCTCTTCTGATTCACCTTGAGAGATGCACCCAGGCAATGAAGCAACGGTGGCTGAGAACCCACCTTCGTCTTGAATTAGGCAAACCTCAAAATCGTCAACCTTTACTATTCTCGATTTTATTTCCGAAAGTCTCAGGGGGTGAACACCAATTCTTTGAATACCCTGAAAAACATTAACACTATAAAGCCACGCAGGGGTACCATATTTTGAACATACCAACTTCACAGCTTTGGCGTTATCAGGTTTCTCATGTAACTCTGCCAGAATCTTTTCAATTTCTTCTGGATTTCCAGATAACCATTCCCCTTTTTCATTACACATTTGTTTTTCTAGTACTGCCAACTATCTCCCTCATATTTTCTTGTCTAATAATCCATTTTGCCATAGTTCATTCCAAAGGCAAATGAACTCTTCCTTCAGCATCTGACCCACTTTTTGCTTTACTTCATCATAAATTAGCTGTTCGTTTTTCTCGCCGTACAACTTAGCTAGAAAATGAATTGAAGCAATTGCTTCAAGACAATATTGGTCATCCTTTTTGTTTTTAATGAAACTCAGGAATTCCTCAAATCTTCTTTCAGATTTAGATTCTGTAAACTGAACAACTAACTGAGAATCAAAGTTCTCGGCAACTGAATACGCCGTATGAGCCAGTTCAGGAGAATAAGGTCCACGAAGATACCAGCTATAACGGTAACCGATGTTAAGTCCGAAAGCCTGAAGTAAATAAACCGTTTTTTGCAAGATTAATCGCTTGTCAAAATCATTTGTAAATTGAACCGAGTCAAAATTGCCAATTCTATTTAGCAATCCGTTTAACTCTTTAGCGCCTACCACCCTTATCCCTTATCCTCCAAGTCCCTTGTTTGGAACCATCAAGTTTGCTCCAACCTATTTAACAGTTGACCCTGTTCTTTCCAGTTTGTTTCTTGTAACATTTATGAAACCAAGATTCATATTAGTTGATGTGACTGTAGCGCGACTATAACAAAGTGGTTCCAAGACAGCATCATGTCTGTCAAGCATGTTGACTCTATTAACTGGCTTAATTTATAACATTTGCGTAAAGGTTCTGTAAAGTTGTCGGTTGACGATTTTCTCTGTGTCTCTTCTTGATGGGTAACTTAACTTAACAGTATCCACCGTGAGAACCGTCTTTAAGCAAGTTAATGTTTAAGCCCGTCTTTTCGTTAATCTTTACCCCAGTCCCTCCGGTAGCGTATAAGCTGTGAAGCGATAATGTTCCTTTGTTGAAGTCACACCATTCAACCAAATCAGCTTTTTTATTATCGTGCGCTACCAACGCAATATTTCTTTTCAAAACATCACCAATCCAGACTAAGCCCAGTATAGTCTATCATGTTTAAACCTTTCTGCGAAGGCAAAGAAACATCTTGTTAAATTTTAACTCGCCTTCGGTTTTTTCAAAGATGAGTGTGCCCATGGCAAAACCTGAATGTAGGCAGCAAGGCGCACACGTACTTTTTCCATTTTTTCTGTTTTACCTCCCTTCTTCCTCGCCAACCAGCTCCTCGCCGTGCCCACGCTTGTTTCGAATCAAAACTTGAGTTCTTACCGACGCTTTCTGGTCGCTTAAAATGTTTGCGTTTATTCAAGACATTTTTGGATGCTCATATACTTTTTATTGTGGACCGCTAGCTGATCCATGCTCTACTCTACCGTGAGTTCTCCTGTAATTTTCAGGATGCTCCTCTCTATGGTTGCCGAAAGCCGCAATGTGTCTTTCAAGGTCCTGGCTGGTACAGAAACAGCATGGACAGAAGGGGCATCGGCAAAAATCCACGTTAGCTTCTTTTGCTTCTCTCTCCTGCGTGATTGTTCCCCTCTTCTCCAGCGAATAACTGTTGTAGTCCTATTAAAAACCACTTTAACTGTACTCTGAACTGCGTCAGGTGGTAGTCCCTTCGTTTGTCTTTTAAGCGTTTTACGGAAATGCTATTTGGAGTTTGCGAGCCTTGCTAACCATAGCTAAAATAGAATATCAAAAATAGTAATGTTTTTATAAAGTGGTAATAATGCCATAAAACCTGTTGGTGATTAAGAAAATGTCTAAGAGCAAGAAAGAGAAAGCTGCGGGTCTGGAAAAACATAAGCAACTTCAAAGAGAGAAGGAAATGAAAAGAAAACAGAAAAAACAAGTTTCCCTGCCTGCAAAACATACTAAAAAGAAGTAGTCAAGTAAACGACAAGCGAAGAGCAAACTCCTTTTTACCCAACGGGAAAAAAAGGGTAGTTGTTGCTACCAGTCGTCTCCTTCTTCATCCCAACTCTCGTCGCCTTCAACGTCTTCTTCCTCTTCAAACATTCATGAGCGCCTCCCCAAAAGTGGTAAAGCGCAGGCTATACTAAGTCTTTTCCTACGTCAAGTATCGAATTATAAATGAGACGCAAGTTAGGCAATAAATTCTTTTGGGGACACATTAAACGGTTTCTTTTTTCAATTTTCGCAGAGTGTACCGTCCGTGCATGTTTCTCGACAGCTCCCAGAGAAAATCTTTTTTTTATCCAAAAACGCTATGCACTCGCCTTTGTCCAATGAACAAAAAACAGAAAAACAAACACGTAGTATATTTATTTTAACCTATGGTGATTGGTTTGGCGTTGGATTGCTTTTTTTCTGCGAAGGATATTCTAATAGATGCCGTAGGATGGGGCGACCTCTTATTAGGCGTAGTGATAGGTGCGCTTAAACCTCCAGACCAAATGCTCATGGAACGCAGAATCCCCACCTCATCTTTTCAGCCGCCCAATTTCGAGAACAAGAAATATCTGGATGACGCGGTGAAAATTGCCGATGAGATTGTCGAGGTTATGCAGCCTGACATGGGAACCTGTTTTAAGGTTTGCTCAGAATACGTTCTGTCCAGCGTACGCAGGCACCTGCAAAACCGAGGGTTCAAAGTTCAAAAAGTCGAAGCCACAGGCGAGCTTAAGGTTATGGTTGAAAGAGCCTACGTAAGATGGTGCGTTGAAGAAGGAGTCCCCGAAGAAATACTTCAAGACACGAGACGCTTTTGGACATTGCTGAAATGGGTTGCAGAAAGACCGCACTTGAGAGAAGGACTCGTAAAGACTGGATGGGCAAGCTGGGAAAGGAAATGGCGAGAAGAAATATACAAAAAACCTCTAAAATTGCGCGACTAAACAATTCATTCGCTAAAATAGAAAGAGGGGATTGCGCGGGAGACATCGTCAAGGTTTTTAGGTTAGACCTATAAAAACCGTACAGCATTGCATTATTTTTTGTTGAAAAACATGTTTTCAACGTCAGCCATGATTTGAAATCCGACGAGTTGAAAGGTTATGAAGCCTATGACTAGTCTGAACCATACTGTCATGATTCTTATTAAGACAACCGCTGCGGCGCTTATGTATAAGGGTACGCCAAAAGCTCCAAAGATAACAGTTAAGGCGATTTCGATTATGCCGATTTCTGCTGGTATGCCCAGGGGAATGGCTTTCACGCCGATTACTAGGGAGTACCCAACGATTACTACAATCCAGTTCATGGTATAGCCCACAGCGGCGAAAGCCAAGTAATAACCGAGAATTGCAAAAAACCAGGTAGCAATTGCAAAAGCCAGAGGCGGAACAAAACTGCGGGGCTTTGCGCGAAATACTCGCAGAGACTCATAAAAAACGCTTACGACTCTACGGGCTTTCTCTTTCAATTCATTAGTTTTCAATCTCCCCCGACTGAACCAGCCTGCGCAACCAACGACTTTTTCTGCTATTGTATGCGCCCACTTTTCCCTAGTGAATATGAGCATTACTAGAAAAAGTAAAAAAACCGTCACAGAGATGATTAAGTAGGTTAGGGTTTGCACTATGGTTGGAAGAGGAATTTGCATCGCAATCATTGAAAAAGCACCCATCACCAATGTCCCAGCGACAATACACATACCTAGTATTCTCTGGGTAACCACTGACGCAGCCGCTTTTCCACCGTCCACGCCGTGCCGCATAACGCAGACTGCTCTTGATATTTCACCGCTTATGGACTCGGCAGGTATGATTAAGTCTATAAAGTTGCTGAACCAAGTATAAATGAAGATGTTTTTGAAAGGTACGTTCGCGGAGAGAGGTTTTAGAAAGAACTGCCATGTTAACGCAAAGAACACTATTTCCAAGATGGTCGCGGTGATTGCAATCAAAAAAACCAGAAAGTTAGTCCGCCCAAGTATGCTCAGCATCTCATTAACATCAACAAAAAACAGCAGATACACGATAAAGGCTGCCAATCCTATAATAATAAACGGGATAGTTCTGGTGAGAATAGTCTTCCTCTGAACAATTGAGCCCTTCACGAACATTCCCGCTGGCAGTTGAGCTTAAATTGATTTTCCGAGACAGTAGGTAAGACATGCGCAGATATTTAACACTATGTGTAAAACCCAAAATAGTAGAAACTTTATTATTGTTTTCACAATAATAACTTGGCATAGCGCGTCTTAGGTGAAGGTCGACAGTTGTTGAGCTTCGAGAAGGAGTATTTTGAAAACCGTAAATACTCGTCTAGAGAATGCGTGGTTAAACGGCATTTTTTGGAGGTTCTCAGCTGGGCTTCCAAATGTTCTGACGTGGATTTTTTCGATGGGAAAGGAAAAACTGCGCTTGCAGTAGGCTGCGGCTATGGATATGAAGTAGAACTCTTAACCTCGTTCGGCTACGACGCCTACGGAATCGACATATCCAAGTTTGGAATAAAAAAAGCTAAAGGAAGCGTCGTTGCGCCAGATTTTATTGTTTGCGATGTGCAGCAGGGTGTTCCATTCAAAGACGGCGCTTTTGATTTGTTAACGTGCTTCGGCGTTTTAGAGCATCTTGCTTATCCAATGCGAGCGCTAAGAATTATGTCTGCTGTGTGTAAGGACGCAATTATCTGTACATCCCCTAACCGATTGGTGGAAAAACCCATGAAGCAATTCACGCGTGATGTTGATGAAACGCACATTAATGTTAAATCACAAAAGGAATGGGAGCAAGCAATAAATGAAAAATTGGAAAAAAACTTTTTGAAAATTGAGCCGTTTTTTGATGCAAGCTTGCGCGTTGCAGGTAAACTCTTATTCTTCAAGTCATTTAAAATACCTTACTTCGGCTTGGATTTCAGAATCCTGATCAGAAAATAGCAGAGGATTGTCATGATGGCAAAAGTGGACGTGGTCATGCTTACGAGGAACAGCGAACGATGGCTTAACGAATGTCTTGAATCTGTTTATGAAAACGTGCCTGTCAACCGCCTAATAGTTATCGATGGTCATTCAACCGACAAAACATTAGAAATACTCGGCAAATTCAGCGAGGCATATGGGAACGTTAAAATCATAACTCAAAATGGCTCAAGAGGAGAAGCGAGAGCGAGAGGCATACGGGAAGTGACGACTGAGTGGTTTATGTTTGTTGACAGCGACGTGGTCTTATGCAAAAACTGGTTTGAGAAGGCTAGGCGGTACGCCGCAAGCGATGTCGGTGCAGTCTGGGGCGTAGACATACCCGGAGACGTGGCAAACAAGTTTGCGGTGTTTATGTTCAAATGGATGGAGACAAGAGTATTCAACATTAGAGGCGGATGTCATGACATACTCGTAAGGCGTGACTGCATCAAAGAAATCAAAATCCCAAGGCAACTTCACACTTTAGAAGATGCCTACATAAAAGATTGGATTACAGCACAAAACTACAAGGTCGTCATAAGCTATGATTCATGGTGCAGGCACTACAAAACAATGAGCAGCTTGTTTTCTAAAGAAAGCATACTTCCCGCGTTTCATGAGCTTAAAAACATGAAACTGGTAAGAGAACGTCTACTTTTTGCATGGTTTTTTGGTTTCGGCTGGTTTTTGCAGGAAATCGGATTCAATGGAAAACGAACTAACAACGTGAAAACGCAAAGTCGCGTTTCTCATGTGAAAACATGACACAAAGGAGACGGCAACGTTAGTTGGAGACCTCAAAAGTCGACATCGTTGTTCTCACAAAAAACAGCGACACGCACTTAAGAGAATGCCTTGAATCTGTTTATGCCAATGTTCCCGTAAACCATTTGATTGTTGTTGATACTTATTCAACCGATAAAACATTGGAGATACTAAGCGAATTCGAGAAGAAGCATGGAAACGTCTTGGTGGTTCAAGACAAAGGCACACGGGCTACTGCAAGACATAAAGGACTTCGCAGAGTGGTTACTCCATGGTTTATGTTTGTTGACAGCGACGTGGTCTTATGCAAAAACTGGTTTGAGAAGGCTAGCCGTTATATGCAAGATGATGCTGGTGCCATTTGGGGAATCGAAGTCTGGTCAACCATTCACAATCCAACCCTGCTCAAACTGTTCTTGCGGATAACACGGAAGATATTTGACGCGCGAGGAGGAACCCATGACACGTTGATTCGCCTTGACGCAGTAAAAGACATGCACCTTCCTAGCAATCTTCATGTTTTTGAGGACGCCTACATTAAAGAGTGGATTGCCAAAAAAGGCTACAAAGTAATCGCGTGCTATGACCCATACTGCATTCATTACAGACCGCAGAGTGTTTGGACGCTTAAGGGCAGCCTAAACATAGTGGTTGACGCGTTCAGGTTTGGCAGCCTTAAGCTTATTGTTAAGCTGATATTGTCTTATGGTTTTTACACAGCATACTCCATATACCAGTTATTCTCAAGTAACATGAAACGTCGCCACCCCTAACCTCTTCAAATGCCACTGCTATTACTTCATAAGGGCAGTCCACAGATGGTCAGACGAAGGTCGTGGCAGAGCTTGCACCTTGCAATTTTTCCGCACCAGCAACCGTTCACTGGCGTTTTCCGAGAAATCGCCGATGATTGAAGCTTGAATTTGCTGCTGCTCCAAGTTCTCGATTATCTTTCCTGCAGATTTCGCTTCTGCCGATATGAGCAAAGCGCCTGAACTTATCAACTGTAACGGGTCAATTTCAAAGTAGCTGCAGATTTTAGCCGTTTCAGGCTGGACTGCGATTTTGTCTTCGAAGACCTTTACTCCCAAGCCTGAGGCATCTGCCATTTCGTGAATTCCGCCCGCCACGCCGCCTTCAGTTGGGTCGTGCATGGCGTGAACTCCGCCTGTCTTGTAAGCGGTCAAGGCATCCTTTACAACGCTTATCTTACTGTAGAAGTTCTTTGCGTTCCGCAACACCGTGGCGCTAATAGTTTTCTTCAGTTCTGTCTCTCTGTCAGACGCTAGAATCGCAGTGCCTTCTAAACCAGCGCTTTTGGTTAAAATGAGCTTGTCGCCTGGTTTTGCTCCGCCTGCGGTTACGTAGCGTCCTTTTTCTGTTAAGCCCATCACGCAACCCACAACTATCGGGTTAGCCAATCCCATGGTTGATTCGCAGTGTCCGCCTACTATGGCTATTCCTAAGTCTTTGGCTGCCGCGTTCATTTGAGTGCATATTGTCTCAACGATTTTTCTGTCCGCGTTCTCGGGAAGCAGTATGCACGAGAAGAGGAAGGCGGGTTCAACGCCGAAAGTGGCTATGTCATTAGCGTTCACGTTCACGGCGAGCCAGCCGATTCGCTCCACCGCTCCAGTGATAGGGTCCATAGAAACGATTAAAGACTTGTCTCCTAAATCCAAAACTGCGCCGTCAATCCCAGCTGTCGGACCTACCGTGACTTCTTTGCGTTCAGCGCCTATATTCTTGAAGACCACTTCTTTCAGGATGTCTACGGGAATTTTTCCAGGCGGCAGTTTCATCTTGAACCACGATTTAGAATGTTGCAACTCTAGCTTTTAAGTTGTGGGAAACTCCGAAACACGAACCTCGCAACTGGAATCGCCACAATCAGCCCAATCAACATCTGTCCAATGTTTACGGGTATCTCAAAGACGGCTCCGATTCTGCCGAGCACTATTTGTTCATAGAGGAAGTATCCAACGACCATCGCCAAACCTCCGATTATAGTGGAGAAAATAGTCCAACCGAGTTGTGGTTCAACCTTGAGGCTGGCGAAGATTATCAGAAGCCCAGTGGCTCCCCCTAGAATGTACCAGAATTCCGCTGGGACGAAAATCGTGAACGAGGGTGCTGGCGGTGGAGGAATGCCTATGTACAAGTCAACATTTCCGCTGTAATAAAAAGCACCTGTTGCAGCAAGCAGAAGCCCTATCACAATTCCTAATAGAGTTGTGTAAATTCTCCAGCTAAACTTTGAAGTTTGCGCTATCAGCTTTTTGCCGAGAAACCCGACGACGGCTCCTTCAATGCTTTTAATGATTAATGTACCAGGAGCAAAGGGCGGTGCGACTACGATGTCAGCTATTGCGGCACCTACGCCTCCGGCAAGAGCGCCCACAATGGGACCGAAAACCAAGGCTGCAACATAAATCACCGTCTCGCCCAAGTTAAAATAGCCGCCTGTCACAGGTACGCTCAGCGTAAAAGATAACGTCACTACGCATACCATGGCGGCGAACACTATTGCCGCTGTTAGTTTTAGCGGTGTTAAAGCGGGATTCTGTTTAACCGTCATAGCCTTCACTGTGTGATAGCGGCTATATCATTACAGAGGTTGCTTTTATCTCTATTTTCTTTTTTTGCCGACGCATTCTGAGAGGAAAATCTAAATGGGAGTATATTGCTTGATAATAGCAAGTTGAGAGTTGACTGCCATGAGCGAGAAAGTTAGAGAAGACCCAGTTAAAATGCACAAAGACGCGAACAACCTTATGGAAACTGGCAAATACCAGGAAGCGAGGGAGCTTTACTTGAGAACGGCTGAGCTGTACCGGAAAGTGCAGAACTTCTTCGACGCCACAACCATGTACTATAAGGCTGCCGAATGCGGCTACACTTTAAAAGAGTATGAAAAGGCTGTTGAGCACTTCATGAAATCCGCAGAGCTTTCATTTGAAAAAGGATTCGACCGATTCGGCGTCAGCGCTTTGGAATACGCAAGAGACTGCCAAAAAGCCTTAGGAAACAAGAAGCAAGTAAAGGAACTGGAAAAGAAAATCAAAGAAGTCAAAGCGAAACTCGAGAGCACCTTTTAAACATGCTCGTTTGCTAACGGCATCATTTCCGCTTAGAACTAACACGCTTTTTTATTTTGCTTCAAGTGCCGCGGCTTTCTGGGAAATCCATAATAAAAAGCTGAAGTTATCATTTTAACAGCAGAATAAGGTTCTCGTTATGCCTGCGCTTTTCAAGTCTCTGGCGGAACTCCTCGAAAAAATAGAAAGCACCAGAAAACGGCTTCAAATAGTAGGCATGGCTGCCGAGTTCTTGAAAACTTTAGAACCAGAGGAGTTAGAGCCCACTGTTTCCATGATTCTCGGTCGTCCCTTCCCGAAATGGAGCCAAAAAACCTTGGAAGTGAGTTGGGCGACGCTGAGCGAGATTTTAAGGCGCATAGCCCAAGTTGACTGGAACATTTTCCTCGAAGCTTTCAGCAGCACTGGCGACATAGGCGCAGCTACGAAGGCGGTTTTTGAAAAAACCAAAGTGAAAAAGCAAGCGCTGCTCTTAGAAAAAGCGCTAACCATAGCGGAAGTCAGACGCAGTTTGGAAGCCATAGCCGAAACTGCAGGTTCAGGTTCAAGGGAAAAGAAAGAACGCTTGATAGCAGCGCTCTTAAGCCAAGCTTCGCCTGTCGAAGCCAAATACTTGATAAAAATCTTCATAGGCGAAATGCGAACGGGTTTTCACGAAGGACTGATGGAGCAGGCTGTGGCGAAGGCTTTCGAGATTCCGCTGGCAACCGTGCAAAAAGCAAGCATGACCATAGGCGACATAGGCGAAGTAGCCGCCATGGCTAAGGCAGAGGGCAAAGAACACTTATCGAAAGTGGGCTTCAAAGTCTTTAGGCCAGTTAAACCCATGCTAGCTCAGATGGCGGACGATGTGGATGAAGCCTTAAAAGAGCACGGCGGCGAAACAGCCTTTGAGTACAAGTATGATGGGGCTAGAGTTCAGATTCATAAGCGTGGCGGGGAAGTGCGGGTTTTCAGCAGGAGACTGACAGATGTAACATTGAGCTTGCCAGAAATAGTTGACACTGTAAAAAGCAACATCGGAGCAGGTGAGGCAATACTGGAAGGCGAAGTCATAGCCGTGGACAATTTTGGTAATCCCATTCCATTTCAACATTTAATGCGCAGATTCAAACGAGTCCATGAAATAGCAGACGCGGCTGAGAAAATTCCCGTGAGGCTTTACTTATTTGATGTTCTCTACCTCAACGGGGAAAGCCTAATTTCGCTTCCGTACCTGCGGCGTAGGCAAGTTTTGGCTGTAAACGCTGGAGGAATACCGTTGACCATGCAGATAGTCACCGACAAAAGGGAAGACGCAGAGAAATTTCTAAAGGAAGCCATAGCCGCTGGGCATGAGGGGTTGATGGCGAAAAAGCTTGACAGCCCCTACACGTCGGGTACTCGCGGAAAGCGTTGGTTTAAGATAAAAACGGTTTTGGAACCCTTGGATTTGGTTATCACGGCGGCTGAGTATGGTTATGGGCGCAGGCATGATTGGCTTTCAGATTATTACTTGGCTGCGCGGGACGTTGAAACTGGCGAGTTTCTGACTGTGGGTAAAACGTTTAAGGGTTTGACGGACGCGGAAATAATCGAAATGACTCGGCAGCTCAAAGAATTAGCCGTAAGAGAAGAGCATAGGCGTGTGGTGATTATTCCGAGAGTAGTTGTTGAGGTTGCGTATAATGAGATTCAGAAAAGCCCAAAATACAAGAGCGAGATGGCGTTGCGGTTCGCGAGAATAACCCGCGTAAGAGACGACAAAACTCCAGAAGACGCGGACACCATAGCCAAGGTTAGGGAAATCTATGAAAGGCAGTTTGCCCAAAAAGGCAGATATAAAGCTGATTGACAACACTTTGGTAGGAGGCGCGAGTGGAGATGGATGCGGCGGAAAAAAAGGCGTTTGCTTCTGAATTTTACAGTCGCCAAGTCGTGATAAAGGAGTTGGGCTGGAAGGGTCAGCGGAAACTGGCAAAATCAAAAGTCACAGTTGTCGGCATGGGCGGATTAGGCACGGTTTCCTCACTTTATTTGGCTTTGGCTGGAATTGGACACCTACGTTTAATAGACCAGGACACGGTGGAGACCCAAAACCTTCACAGGCAAATCCTGTACAGCACGGATGACCTGCACTATCCAAAGGCTGAAATCGCTGCGGAACGGCTTGAGAAGCTTAACCCGCTTTTGAAGGCTGAACCTATCTCGGAGAATTTGCACGCTGGCAATGCTGAGAAGTTGTTGGCTGGAGTAGACTGCGTCGTGGACGGGTTGGATAACATGCTAACCCGCTATTTGGTCAACCGCGCGTGCGTGAAGCTTGGTGTGCCGTACGTTTTCGGCGCTGCCATCGGCATTGAGGGGAACGTTTCGGTTTTTGCTCCGCCTAGCACTCCCTGTTTAGAGTGCATACTGCCAAACCTATCAGACAGCGATTTGCTAACGTGCAACACCCGCGGAGTGCTCGGAACCACGCCTGGAATAATTGGAACAATGCAGGCCATGGAAACCATCAAGGTTCTAACGGGCATGGGTTCTCCATTGAAGGGCAAGCTTATGGTTTGCGATTTCAACGACATGACCTTCGCAACTATTGACATTTCAAAACGCGGAGGCTGTCCAGCCTGCCAAGGCATGTCTGCGCCGCCTGAGTTGGGCGAAAAGCTTGTTTGGCTGTGCGGGCGAAACACGGCTAACATAAACCCTGAAAAACCGTTAAAGCTGAATCTTACTGAGGTTTATGACACAATCAAGCGGCATTTCGCTGTTCGCGTGAAATCGCAATTGGCAATAATATTCGACTACAAGCATTTGGAAGTGAGCCTTTTCAACGGCGGACGCATGCTCATAAAAAACGTCACAAACGAGAAAACAGCCCTAAAAGCCTACCGAGAGATTCTCAAAAAGCTCAATGTAAGCCAATAATATTTTTATTACAGTCTCAACCTAGAGTCTCTGCGCTGGGGTGGCCGAACCGTTCAGGCGGCAGCCTGCAGAGCTGCTATATATGGGTTCAACTCCCATCCCCAGCTCTTTGGTATACATCCATATACTTTGGACGAATCCGCATACTCATTTTCGTTTTCTGAAAAGCTTGATTTCGTCCAAGTTCGTCTGTTTTTTTCAGAATGCTCCGTGGTTAAGCGTGCCTGGAACGCGATTGGTTTTTATGGGTTACCGTTGTAGCTCTTGGATTAGCTTTGGTGTTTCGAGTGCCATTTAAGAGAATCTTGCTGGTGAAGCCTTCTGGAAGGAAAGGCTTGAGTTTTGCTTTTGATTTGATACCTACAGGTTTGGAGTACATTGCGGCGTATATCGAGGACACTGTTGATAAAGTTCATATCGTTGACATGGAGATGGACCACAGAAAATTCCAAGACCTCATCAACCTCTACTGTCCAGACTTGGTGGGTATTTCATTATCCGCAACCGAACATAACGAAGGTCTACGTCTCGCGAAGATTGCTAAGAAAAACGGTGTCACCACGGTTATTGGCGGGTATCATCCGACAAGTGTTCCTGACTTGATGCTTTCCTACCCGCAAATCGACATGGTTATTCGCGGTGAAGGAGAGCTAACTATGAGGGAACTTGTGGAGAAGGGCACTCCTGAGAATGTTCTCGGCGTCTCTCACAAGAAGAACGGAATATTAATCCACAATGAGGATAGACCAAGAATTGAAAACCTGGATATTCTTCCCTTTCCTGCACGGCATTTGAGACAATACTCGTACAAGAGCCAAAACCGCACAACGGATTGCGACGTGATAGTTATGTCTAGGGGCTGCAATGGATTTTGCAGCTTTTGCTGCGAACCTAGTATGAGCTATGGCTGTTTGAGATGTCGATCACCAGAAAATGTTATGAAAGAGATTCTGGAGATGGCGGAATACCACCAAAGAAAATCTCTAAGCGTCATCTTCGCCGATCCCAACTTCATGGGTAACCCAAGTGGAGTCGACCGCCTTTGCGATTTGTTGATGGAACACGAACTGAGCATAGAATTCTGCGCCCTAGTTAGAGCGGACGCGATGGCAAAATATCCCGAGATCGTGAAGAAGATGTGCAGAGCAGGCATCCTCAAATTTGAGATGGGCATAGAAAGCCCAAACTCCAAGGATTTGAAATCAACCAAAAAGGGCATCACCAATAGGGTTCACGGGGAAGCCGTTCGGAACATACGTGAAAACGGCGGCAGAGCAGGCGGCACATTCGTGATAGGCCTCCCAGATCAAACGACAGAGGAAATCAAAGCTTTTCCAACCTACGCAAAAGAGATTGGTTTAACGGCTGCTGCTTTCGGCATTGCAACGCCTTTTCCCGGGACAGAATTCTACAAGGAACTCGATAAACAAGGATTGATCTTCGAGACAAACTGGGACAACTTTGACGAGATGCACTCCGTCTATAGAACTAAGCATCTATCGAAAGAGATGATTGAAGAGATGGCAACCTATTGCATGGCAAAGTTCTGGAATCTGGACACGTTCATCGATCAGGAGATGGTCTCCCAGAAAAGAACCATGAGAAAAAAGTCGATAGTAGATTTCACTCGTGAAAGAACACTGAATCTAGGTTTCATGGCAAATAACGGAAATGAATTACAGAAGGACAACTTTGGCCAGCACATAAAGACGTTCCTCGAGGCTTACGTAGACCCTCGCGTGGAAGCGTATACTAAAACGGTGGGGGCCCATGAAGTTTTAGAGATGACGAGGTTCCTCCGAATACTTGGCTCTCAAAAGATTCAATGCACATTAAGCCTCGACGACGCTACTGTTAGTTTCGTGTTCAAGACAACCAGCAAGACTGTTGAATACATACGAGTTATTCGTGGAAGACAGGATTGTTCGACAATAAACCTCGATGTGGATCTGAAGTGGTTAGCCGAACCACACCATTCGAATCTGCTAAAGACACCTGCTTTTCTGTTCTCGCATAATTTGAGCATCAAGAAGCTATGGAACACTTTCAAGCTTTTTGTCGCAATAGGAACAGAGGTTCTGGCGTCGAATCTGCAAACATCGCGTCCTCAAAACTGAATGTAGAAATCTCATATTATTTTGGTTGTCCGTCTCTCTCCTAAGAAGATTGTAGATAACCCGCTGATTTTTTGGTCGGTTCAAATCCCGTTCCTCACATGCACTGAAATTTAGGTCCGGACTACAGAAAGAAAAAGAGGGAATTGGGCGGGTGATATCTCCACTGCGTTGAGGGTTCAATTCCCATCCCCAGCTCCACGGCAAATTAAGGCGCATGCATTTGGTTAGGTAATTCTTAATTACCTCGTTTTAGTAGAAATAGTCTGGTTTGAGGAGTTACAATGGTCAAATTAGACTTCGGTGGCGTAATAGAGAATGTTGTCACCCGACAAGAGTTTACTTTGGAACAGGCTCAAAAGATTCTGAATAGTGAAGTTGTCGCTACGCTTGGGTACGGCATCCAAGGTCGCGCTCAATCCCTGAACATGCGAGACAACGGAATCAAAGTCATCGTTGGTCAAGAAAAAAGTGGCGTTCACCTGCCTTATTACGAGCTAGCTGTTAAAGAAGGCTGGGTTCCAGGCGAGACACTGTTTTCGATGGAAGAAGCCGCACGACGAGGAACGATAAAGCAGTTTCTGCTCACCGACGCGGGACAGAGAGAAACGTGGCCCGTGGTCAAAGCCACTCTCAAAGAAGATGATGCACTTTATTTTTCGCATGGTTTCTCCATCGTTTACCGAGATATAACTGGCGTAATTCCGCCAAAGAATATTGATGTCATATTGGTTGCGCCGAAGGGCTCTGGAACTTCTGTTAGGAGAAATTTCGTGGCGGGAAGCGGAATAAACAGCAGCTTCGCCATTTACCAAGACTATACTGGCAAGGCGGAGAACCGAGTCAAAGCCATGGGAATCGCCATTGGTTCAGGTTATCTTTTCCCAACAACGTTCGAGAAAGAGGTCTTCAGCGACCTCACAGGCGAACGCGGTGTTTTGATGGGCGCTTTGGCGGGAATAATGGAAGCCCAATACAACTGTCTACGCGAGCATGGGCACAGCCCCAGCGAAGCCTTCAACGAAACCGTGGAGGAACTGACTCAAAGCCTGATAAGGCTGGTTGACGAGAACGGCATGGACTGGATGTTCAACAACTGCAGCGAAACTGCTCGCATTGGCGCGCTTCGGTGGAGAAGTCGATTCCGAGACTCGGTCAAGCCCTTGTTTGACTCATTATACGAGCTGGTGGTTTCAGGGGAAGAAACACGAATCGTCCTCGAGAGAAGCGCAGAGCCAGACTACAGGCAAAAGCTTGCTGAAGAATTGAAAACCATGGGCGCTTCTGAGATGTGGCGTGCTGGCGCTGCAGTGCGGTCTCTGAGACCCGAAAGGCAAAAACGTTAGCGGGTCAAGCTGCTCAGTTTCTCTATCCCCCTTATGTATAGGTTGAACTTTGGCTGGATAGGCTCAATCGTTTTCTCTAGCCTTTCCCCTCTCGCTTTTTGGTTGCAAAACAGTCAATGCGAGTAGACCCTCTATAGGTTTCTGCATTCTATTTCTATTAGGCTCCAGATAGGGAAGCGTTGGTGATGTTGGCTTTCTCTGCGTCTCTGGGGAAGCTGCCCCTCCCTTTTATATAGATTAAACTTTAGCGATAAGTTCGGCACTTAGGTTTGATTGAGCAAGCAATGGTTATTGATGCATGCACATAAAGCAAATAAATTTATAACTGCGTTATACATAGTAATATCTTTCCATGGAGATCAGAAGCAATGGATAGGAGAAAGGTTATCAGGATACTCAAATTTTTCATTATAGGACTGGTGTTGCTGACTATAGTCCTTTTTGGCTTAGGCGTATACACTCTCTTTAGCGGGCTAATGGGCGCAGTTTCTTCGGACACATTTGGGCTTGACTTGGACCAGAGTGCACCCTCGGGAGATTGGGTGCTAAGGTTAAATGCGAGCCCTCGAAACAATGGAATTCTAGAGGAGCGATTATTCCTTAGCATAGGGCTTCTCGATGCAAACGGCGAGTACATTGCCGTGAACTCCACCTCAGTAAACATAGCGCCAGGAGCACAAAGCCCATTCTCACTGACACTCACGATTCCATACGCGACTGTCCAGAGATACAACCTTAACGCAACACAAGGAGCTGATGTGGTGTTTGAGTTGTTGTTCGGCATACGCACGCTGGGAGACCTTGTTGGATTCCAACAAACAATGCGGATTGCAGGAAATGCGACATTATGAAAATTAACGTGAAAGCCATAGCAAAAGCCATTCTAATCATAGTCTTCTTAACTGTTTTGCCTGTTATTGGTCGACAGTGGATTCCCCAAGAGTTCTTCAGAGCTTTCTCCACCCAAGGCGGAATTGACATTATTGGTCTTCTCAACAGAGTAGCAGTAATAGGCGTAGCCATAGCCGTCTTGATGCTGTTGAGGGGTCATGTGGAAAAGGCTTCGGCTGGATATCTAGCGCTTTCTGCGGTTTGGAAAGTTTTCTGGCTCTTCATGGTCTTTTTCGTGTTGGGATTTGGATACCCTGAAACTTTAGGTCTCGCCATCATAGGAGGAAGAGCAGGGCCAGCTGAAAACATTGTAGTGTTTGATTTTAGACTGTTCGCTGTTCTCGCAACCATAATAGTTGTCTTAATGATTGTCCGTTCAATAATGCAGTTCCAAGAGACTAAGTCAAAGGTTACAGGTCAAGAAGCCCAACTTTGAATCCAATTTTGATGTTGTCTATGCGGTTACGCTATTCCTGATGATTAAGCGTCCCAGAGGCATGAATTTGGGTTTAGCCGCTGGCATCGGCGCTTTAGCTTCGCTTCTGCTCGACACGGTCACCGTTAATGATGCAGTGCTATTTCTCATGTGCTACGGCGCGTATGATGTCTGATTTTGTAATGATTCCCACGAGTTTTCCTTTGTCTGTTACTGGTAGCCCGCTGATTTTGTGCTTTGTCATGAGTTCTGCAGCGTCAGCTAGGTCAGCACTCTTGCGTATTGTCAGGAGGTCAGAGGTCATAATGTCCCTTGCGGTTAGAAGATGCACGCTTTTGGGAAGTGCTATTGCGCCTCTCACGACAAGCGGCTTTCCTTCTTTTAAGACCTTCGCAGGCTTTAGCAGTTTGCTCATCATCGTCATGTCGGCTTCGGTTATGATTCCTGCAGGCTTGTTCTCTTTGTCAGCCACCACAATCACTCGGGAAATTGCGTGTTCTGCCATCAAAGAGGCTACGAGAAACACGGATTGCGAGGGCTTAACAGTGACTGGTTTCGCTGTCATGAACTCTTGCACCTTGTAAGCTCCTTTCACGGCGCCGTACCATGCGGTGATGTCGCTTTTTGTCACAATTCCGCCGAGTTTGCCTTTGCCGTCTACTATTATGACTGAGCTTATGTCTTTCTTCGCCATAGTTTCCGCAATGTTGGATATTGGCGTTTTGCGTTTGGCGGTGATGAGTTTTTTCGTCATAACCTCTTCTGCTTTTATCTCCTCGATTCCTCGCTTTGACTTGTCGGCGACTAAAAAGTTTATCACGTCCCTTCGTGTTATGATTCCCACAGGCTTGTTCTCGTCAACAATTACTACTCTGCTTATGTTATTGTTCACCATTAACTGTTGAACCTGTAAAAGGGTATCAGTCGACGTGCATGTGATGACTTTTTTGGTCATGACCTTTTCGGCGCTTTCCACATTCGTCACGCTCAATCAAGTTTCAGGAGCTAACGTATTTAAGTCTTCATTCTTTAGCGAAAAGGTTTTCAAGCGAAGAGTGAACTCTGATGCTATTTAGGTTTAAATCTTGATGGATAGGTTACTTTTAGCGTGCGCTGTATTTATATTTCTTCATATTGCTGAATAACATGATGTCCTACGTCGCAGCCTTCTTTTTCGCAGTGTTCTAAAATTTTCGATATTGCACGCAGATCGACCTCTCTTATTTTCTCCTCTTTTGGTCCAACAATTTCGATGATAACGCTGAGACCACCTACTCCGCAGCAGGAATAAATGTTCTTGTAGATTCTTACGTCATATTCTTGTGAAAGCTCCAGTTCTTCTACAGCTTCTTTGACTTTGTCTATCAGGAAGTCGATGCTGCGGGAGCGCGTAGCATCCACAAAGTAGATTTCTCTGCAGCCTATCTTGGACATTTATATCACTTTGGGTACAATCAGAGTCACTGTTTCCTTTACCCCAGCAACTCTGCGGATCTCATCAAAAACGAAATTGTCCAGTGCTTCCATTGTTTCAAAGGAAACTTCTACATGCAAGTCGTACATGCCATAAGTTAGTGCAACATTACGAACTCCGGGTATTTTTTTGACTGCTTCTAACACTTCCTGATCTTTTCCTGATTCGACCTTTGCTAAAACATATGCGACAACCAAATTCAAAACACCCATTACCATTTTATAATGACCTACATAAAAAGGTAATGCAAAACACGCGGCTAAGGCGGTCTCAGCCGTTATTCAAGATTAATCAATCTGTCTGCGTGCGCTATAACGATTCGCAACTGATATGTGATTTGGGCAGTGCAACCGCTGTGACTTCGCTGGCTCTATTCCGAAAATTAACTTAAGGAAATGCTGAGGAAATCTTCGACAAACGAAGTAAACAATCTGCTTTCAGATGCATCTTGCAAAGTAGAAGCTGAACAGGTGCCGATTGGGTTTAAACGAAATGCACCTTAATATAATGAGTAGAGCATGATATGCACGGGTCGTAGGCCCTTACCAGCATTTCCAAGCTTAGCTCGATCTCCTTCTCCGTTTTGTCCAGCATCTTGGGCACTAAGGCTTTCATGTCCAACTCGATGTTACCGTGGTTCTGGTTTGTTGGGATGATGCAGTTGGCCTTTGTGCAAACTCCTTTCTCATTATACGTGTAGTCGTGAAACAGTATACCTCTCGGGACTTCTACTGCGCCGACGCCGCGGCCTGCTTTAACCTTAACTTCTGGTTTATTGTAGTCTGGCTGGGGTTGCAAACCAGTGGTCTCAAGTTCATTAATCAGCCGGATTGAATCTTCTACGCTGTGAACAACTTCCGCCAACTGTGCGACATTGTTCATGAACGGATTATGACACACAGGCTTTAGACCGAACATTTTAGCTATCTTCTTAGCCAAGGGGGAAAGCCTATCATAATTAATGTTAAGCCTAGCCAGCGCGCCCACCATGTACGATTCGCGCGCATGTTTCGCCCGTTTCGCCGTGGATGTCGGTACAATATACTCATTAGCAAATGAAAGGTACTCGTTTACTGGTGCTGTGCCAGTGTCAGAGGATGCGAGTTCTCCATCGTAAAGCGCATATTCATCAGGTTTGGTCAGCGCAATGAATTCCGTTTCCCGAGCGAAGTCAGGAAACTTGTGTGCCAGACTCTTAAAGAGGTCAGCGACGGCTTGAAGCTCTGGAATGGAATCCTTCAACTTCTTTCTGAGCTCCGTTAGTTCCTTGATTGAAGGAATTTTTGAGAAGCCTCCGGGCATCAACCGTTGAGGATGCGTTGTCCTGCCGCATATCAGGTTGGACATTTCGTTCGCGTTTCTGTGCAGATGCAAAACAGTTTTGACTTCTTCAGGATTGGAAGATGTAAGCGGGATAACTGAGCCGACGCCCATCAAATCAGGCAGAACTAGAAATCCTAAGTGCAAAATATGACTTTGCATGTTCTCTGCGTGCAATGCCAGTTTTCTCAGTTTAAGGTCTTGGTCGCTTACCGTTATGCCCATGGCTGATTCTGTTGCTCTTAACGATGCGAGTGTATGGCCTATTGAGCAGATGCCGCAGATGCGAGAAGTTATGTGGTGCAGCTCGTTCCACTGGCGTCCCACAACCATGGCTTCAAAGAATCTTGGCGCCTCAGAAATGTTCCATTCACACCTCTCTATGACTCCTTTCTTGACGTTTACGTAGATGTTGCCGTGGCCCTCGACTCTCGTTACGTGGTTTACTTCAACGTCAATGGTGGGGTTCTTCATTTTTTACCTTCCTGCCAACCGAAATATAATCTAAATTTGCCTATTGCATCGTCAACTGTGAGACCGTATTTAATCAGAACTTCTTTGTGGGAATTCTCGTTTGGGTTGTCCACTAGACCGCGGCATCCCCAACAGATAGTTCCCTCATTGACACAGCAGGAGTTGCAGCCTGCTCTAGTTACGGTTCCCACGCAGTATTGGCCTCTTTCAAACGCGCAAACATTCTCGTTTTTCTTGCATTCGACGCAAACGGGATAGGAGGGTATGTCTGGTTTCTTTCCCAGTAAAAGCGACTTAACCACTTGGAGAAATTCGTCCCTGTCTATCGGACATCCGTGCACGTACGCGTCCACAGGTATCACTGCGTCTACGGGTCTCGCTGCGTAAGTGTCAAATAACTTCGCGTTCTCGCCGTACACGGTCTTCCTAACTTCGTCCAAGTCCTTGTAGTTCCTTATGCAGTTGATGCCGCCGATTGTTGCGCACGAGCCAATAGCGACCACGATCTTCGCGTTCTTCCTAATCTGTTTGAGCCTGTCTTCGTCCTGAAGTCGAGTGCATGATCCTTCAATGAAGGCTATGTCATAGTTGTTGCTGTGTTCCTTCATAACCTCTCTGAAGCTTACGACTTCAACCTGCCCGAGAAGGGTGAGAAGCTCCTCTTCCAAGTTTGCGACCTGCAATTGGTCTCCTTCGCAACCTGCAAAGTCAAAGAAAGCAACTTTTGGCTTCATTACAATGCCTCGGGTACTCCTTTAATTTTCGAATAGTTAAACACGGGGCCATCCTTGCACACGTAGATCTGGTTGATCTGGCAATGACCGCATTTCCCAACTCCGCACTTCATTCTCCGTTCAAGGGACAAGATTATGTGGTCGTCTGGAACTTTCTTTCCTTTCAGATCGGCGATGACAAACTTGTACATGATGGGTGGACCGCAGACTATCGCGTAGGTTTTCTCTGGGTCAAAATCGACTTGAGGAATCAGCGTTGTAATGACGCCGATGTTGCCAGTCCACACTTCATTTTCAGGGCACCAGTTAACTGTGGGTTTAAACTTCACATCATCTCTATTCGTCAGCGCAAGCAACTCGTCGCCGAAGAGTAATTCCCGAGGTTCTTTGCAACCGTAGAGCAGAATAACGCGGCCATAATTCTTCCTGTTATCCAGAACATAATTGAATAAAGACCGTAGCGGAGCGATTCCAAGACCACCAGCGATGAACAAGAGGTCTTTGCCTTTCAAAAACTCCGTGTCAAATCCGTTTCCGAACGGACCCCTGACGCCTACCATATCACCCACATTGAGCGTATGCAGTTTGGTTGTCACGTTTCCTACTTTGCGAACGCAAAGCTCAAACGTGCCCTTCTTTGTCGGCGGTGATGACAGAGATATCGGGGCTTCGCCTATTCCGAAAACAGAAATTTCAACGAACTGGCCTGGTTTATGGCCCAATTCGGAACCGTCGTTCAACCTGATCTCGAACAATATCTCACTGGCTGTCATTGGTACCTTTTTAACAATAGTCGCCAGTCTTGGCACGTAATCTATGTTTCCTTCAGTTTCAATTTTCACTTCGGGCGTGGTTGCAGCAGCTATCAGCATCTCTTTGTCACGGATTTGATGGTACATGTCGTTGAAGAGGCTGACTGGATTAGCGATGTCGGGAAGACAGTTTGAAGAACATCTGCCGCAGCCAACACATGATATAAAACCAAAGCGGTCGAACAGATACTTTCCCTTTTTAAAGTATCTGTGTCTATACCTGGTCGGTTTTGTGGGGCGGAAGTTCTCTCCTGATGCAATCTTGGCAAAATCTTCTAATAAACACCCATCCCACGTTCTCACTCTTTCGCCGCGCTCAAGCGATAAGTCAGGATTATCCTTGATGTCAAAGCAATAGCAAGTGGGACATACCAAGACACAGGAGCCGCAAGCCAAGCACTTCTCGGAATGCTTCTCCCAAAACCCGCTTTTTTCATAGCTCTTGCTCAACAATTCAGGGATCAGCTCTGGTGGGAAATCAAACTTCTGCTGGGACATGTTCACTATTTCTCGCTTCTTCTGGCCAACTAACATAACATCCCGTGCAAGCGCGTTTGTAACATTCTTTGCGTATTTCTCCAGAAGTTCCTCTCCCTTCTGAGAGCCGATATTGATGGTGTACCTGTTTCCAAGATCCGTCAGCATCAGGTCATAACCATACTCAATCGTAGCGCAGCCCATGAATGGAGCAAAACACCACTTCGACATCTTCTGAATGTTGACCCCGATGATTATGGATGAATTTCTCTTTTCAAAATAGTAGGGATCTGACTTTGTCTCGCTGAAGATCTCATCCATGTGAAGCAAAGCCACAATGTCATAGGGATGAACTCCAATGATTATTATAGGCTTAGCTTCAGCAGTAAATCCTTTAGCAGAAAATCCGTTAGACAGGTCATAAGTGAATAGGGTTTCGCGCTGAGGAAAGAAATACTTCTTCGGAGGAAGAAGAGTCACATCATAGTCAAGCCGAAGTTCGTTAGCAGACTCTAAGGGTCCAAAAGCGAATTTATCCCTCTTTGATTTGACACCCACAACGTTCCACGAACCATCGGCAATCAGGGCATTTACAAAATCGGCAAAGTCTTCTTTCGAGATTATTTTCATTCTTGTTCCAACCACGTGCCTTAAAGTCGGACCATTGGCAATAATGCCAAACCGTGAAATTTATTCCTTTCTTAGAAAAAAACACTGATTTGACAATGGAAAAGTGCAAAAACTCTAGCGTACCATTGGTTTACGAATGCGTTGGGACACTGCAGAAGTGCACTTTGGCTGGCAAAGCCTAACCTAGCATAATAAAGATGCTATTCATTTTTGATGTGTTCTATTGGCGAGATTTTTTATTATAGTATTTGCTGTTATGTGTTTTGTATGCACTAAATATATATTGCGTATATGCGTTTATGCTATGTCTGATTTAAACTTAAAGGATGCCGACAAAAAATGACTGAAAAAGCCTCAAACTGGAAAACCATAAGCATAAGACAAGAGCTCATAAAGGAAGTCGAAGAAATCATCAAAACAGGACGCTACAGAAGCATTTCTGAATTCGTTTCAGAAGCCATCCGACTGCGCTTAGAAGAACTCATGCGCACCCAAGGAATCCCAGTTATAAAACGTAAAGTAACTTTAGCCATGCCAGAAACGCTGCTTTACACGCCGAAGCACACATGGTGCCAGATAACACCCGAGGGAAACGTCCGCGTCGGCATCTCCGACTACGCACAAAAACACCTCAAAGGCTTAGCCAACATAAGAACCGAACCTATTGGAAAGGAAGTCAACAAAATGGAGTCCTTCGGAGTTGCTGAGACCTGGATGTTCATGTTTGACCTTTACGCGCCCGTTAGTGGCAAAATAGTTAAAGTTAACGAGAAGTTGAAAAAAGAGCCGCACATCGTTAACGAAGATCCTTACAATGCAGGTTGGATTGTGGAAATAAAGCCCAAGAATTCCATAATCCTAGAGCAGGAGTTTAACAGTCTGATGGGTTACAGAGAGTATAACCAGTGGGTCGACAAATTAGAAGGCAGGTTACGCGAGTAACCTCCAATCCTCCTTTTTGTAGGTAAATACCGCACTGTTTTTATATAGCATATTTGCGCTAAGTTTGGCTTAGATTGCTTAATATAAGCAGCAGCCTCTCATAGCCTTGGAAAAAGTTGGTCAACAATGACGCATGCCACTACAACAAATGCAAAGCGAACGTTACCACCATGCAGAATAGCGTGCCCCGCGCGCGTCAACATCCAAGCGTACGTTTCTCTACTGCAAAGAGGCAAATTCAAAGAGGCTGTAGAAATCATAAGAAAAGACTTGCCCTTCCCAGCCATCTGCGGAAGAGTCTGCTTCAGCCCATGCGAAGATGCCTGCTCAAGAATCAATGTTGACCAGTCAGTAGCTATTCGCGCTCTGAAAAGGTTTGTCGCTGACGCAGAGCGGGAAGAAGAAAGAGTCAAACCTAAACCAATACCAAAGAAATACCACAAGAAAGTCGCAGTCATAGGTGCTGGACCCGCAGGGTTAACAGCAGCTTATGAACTCGCGAAACTCGGTTATCCCGTCACAGTTTTCGAAAAAATGCCCGAAGGCGGCGGCATGATGCGTTACTGCATACCCAACTTCCGCCTCGAAAAATTCGTCGTGTCAAATGAAATAGCCTACATAAAAGATTTGGGCGTAGAAATAAAAACAGGCGTAGAATTTGGAAACCACATCACATTTGAAAGCTTACACGAAAAAGGTTATCAAGCATTCTTCATAGCCGCTGGAACCCAAAAAGGTATGAAACTCAACGTTCCCGGTGAAGAAGCTAATGGCGTCATCAACGCCGTTGATTTTTTGAGAGACATCGCCCTTGAAAAACACGTTGATGTCGGAGAAAAGGTTGCCGTGGTCGGCGGCGGAAACAGCGCAATAGACGCCGCAAGAACCGCCAAGCGTCTCGGAGCAAAAGAAGTATTAGTCCTATATAGACGGTCTCGCGAAGAAATGCCCGCTTTACCCGGCGAGATTACAGAAGCCGAAAAAGACGGCGTCACCTTCCATTTCCTAGTCGCTCCAAAACAGATAATCACAGAAAACGGCAAAGTCAAAGCTGTAGAATGCATTCGAATGCGCCTAGGCGAGCCAGATGAAAGTGGCAGAAGAAAACCCATTCCCATAAGCTTCTCTGAACACCAATACACAGTTGATACGGTAATACCCGCCATAGGGCAAGTCGCGGAAACATCATTCATACCAAAAGAACTCTTAGACAAAGAAGCGAAAATCTCCCTTATCCAAATAGACCCATTAACCCTAGAAACTAAATTGCCCGGCGTGTTTGCGGGCGGCGACATAGCCACCGGACCAGCAAGCATAATCGAAGCCGTGGGTCAAGGGAAAAGAGCCGCGGTTTCCATTCACCTTTACTTGACTGGGCAAGACTTGCGTTTTGGAAGGGACGAAAACGTTGAAGAGACAACGTGGGTGAAGAACTGGGAACGCATCAACAGGAAGGAACAAAGGTACAAATCGCCAACGGAAAAGCCTAGGTTAAGCTTCGAAGAGGCAGCGGATTATCTTAAGAACATCGAGAGACACGCAAAGTTTGAAGCTTGGCGCTGTTTAGGCTGTGGTCCGTGCGCTGAGTGTCTTGGCGACACCGAGTTATGCGTAGCTGACAAGCCTGTGACCAATGAAAGCCTATGCAGCGGCTGCAACACATGCATCTCAATCTGTCCCTTTGGAGCACGGAGCATAAACGAAAAAGGAGTGGCTCAGGCTGATGAGAAACTCTGCAAGGGCTGCGGAGTATGCGCGGCTTTTTGTCCTGAAAAAGCAATTACCATGAAACGTTTGACGAATGAACAGATCGTGAACTGTGCGCTAGCCAACCTTGAAGGATGATATTATGAATCGCCGAAAACCTAGGGTTGCTTGTTTCGTCTGCAACTGGGCGGTTGACGAGGAAGAACTTGCCGTCGCTAAACTAAAGAAGATTTTTCCAAACACAAGTGTTGTATCTGTGGCTTGCATCGGGGGAATAGATCCAGTTGTGCCGCTTGAAATATTTTTGAAAGGCGTAGATGGCGTCTTGATTGTTGGTTGTGCTCCGCCTGATTGTCACTTCATCAAAGGCAATGTTTGCGCGGAACACGTAGTCAATGTGTTGAAGAAGCTTATCGCTCTGTCACTTCTGGAACCTGAACGCTTGGCGCTCCGCTGGGTTTCACCAATAGAGGAAACAAGATTCTCTAAGATTCTTGAAGATTTCACAGAGAAATTAGAGACGTTGGGGCCCTCACCGCTGTCAAGAGAGAAGTATGATGCAAACATTCTCGAGAATCTCTCAGCAGCCAAAAATGCCTTAGAAGACTTCCTCATGAGAGCTGCGATTGGAAAAGAATTGGAACTGGCAAGTGGGGTAAATGCCTATAATGAGAAAATTCCGCAAGAAGAATTGAACGCGTTATTAGATAGAGTCATCGAGACAGAATTTATACGCCACAAAATATTGCTTTCAGCAATGAGAAAGCCATTTTCAGTCAAAGAAATGGCAAGTGCTCTCAACATGAAGCCTGCCTCTGTGCTTCGCCACATTCTGAATATGCGGAGAAAAGGCATGATTGCTTTGGACCATTATGAAGGAACCACTCCCCTCTATAAGGCGTTGGAGGTACGATGATGGGTGAGCAGAAAATCGGAGCAGTTCTTGTTGTAGGTGGAGGAGTAGCGGGCGTACAAGCAGCGCTTGACATCGCAAGTTCTGGTTTCAGAGTATACCTCATTGATCAATCGTCAAGCATAGGCGGGGTGATGGCTCAGCTTGACAAGACTTTTCCAACCAATGACTGTTCCATGTGTATTCTAGCGCCGAAACTTGTTGAGGTAGGAAGACACCCCAATGTTGTGTTGATAACAAACGCAGAAATAGCAGGCTTGACTGGTGACCTTGGAAACTTTGAGGTAAAAATCACAAAAAAGAGTCGCTACATAAACGAAGAGAAATGCAATGGATGTGGGTTGTGTGCTCAGAAATGCCTGATTGAGGCAATAGACACATACAATAAAGGGCTAGGGGACAGAAGTGCCATCTACATTGACTACCCGCAAGCAGTTCCTCTGAAATACATAATTGATAGAGAAAAATGCATCGGTTGCGGCATTTGCCAGGGAATCTGCAAGGCGGGCGCAGTTGAGTACGAGCAAAAAGCAAGTGAAGTAACCCTGAAGGTAGGGTCCATAATACTCGCTCTTGGCTTCGAGATTTTTGATGCGAAGATCAAAACTGAATATGGGTACGGACGTTTCCCAAATGTCCTTACTAGTATAGAATTCGAGAGAATGCTGAATGCCTCGGGTCCTTATGGCGGGGTCGTTCTGAGACCTTCAGACGGCGAAATTCCGAGGAAGATTGCCTTCATCCAGTGTGTTGGATCTCGTGATGCGAAGCTCGGAAACAACTATTGTTCTGCTGCTTGTTGCATGTATAGTATCAAAGAAGCAGTAGTTGCTAGGGAGCATGTTCCAACTGAGTTGAGCAGTAAGATATTCTACATGGACATTAGAGCTTACGGAAAGGAGTTTGACACCTACTACAATCGAGCACAAGACGAGTATGGCGTAGAGTTTGTAAGGTCAAGAGTTGCCAGCGTTGAAGAAGACCCCTTGACAAACAATGTTTTTGTGCACTACGTGGAAGACGAAGAACCGAAAACCGAAGAATTCGGCATGGTTGTGCTATCCGTCGGTATGTGTCCTCCCGCCAACGTTGAAAAGCTTGCAGAAGTCTTAGGGATAAAGCTCAACAAATACGATTTTTGTCAAACAGAAGCTTTCTCGCCTGTGGAAACCTCAAAATCAGGCATCTTCGTATGCGGCGCCTTCAGTGCTCCTAAAGATATTCCCGAAAGCGTTGCCCAAGCCAGCGGCGCAGCGGCCAAAGCCATGGGGCTGATTGCATCGGAAAGGGGTAAACTCGTAACAATTAAAGAATATCCGAAAGAGCGAGACGTAAGTGAAGAAGAACCACGCATCGGCGTGTTTGTTTGCCACTGTGGAATCAACATAGGCGGCACAGTGAACGTCCCGGAAGTTGCAGAATACGCCAAGAAACTGCCGAGCGTGGTCTATGCGGAAAGCAATCTTTACACATGCTCTGCGGACACCCAAGTCAAAATTCGACAGAAAATAGAGGAGTTGGGGCTCAACCGAGTGGTTGTCGCAGCTTGCACGCCGCGAACTCATGAGCCACTTTTCAGAGCCACTTGCCAAGAAGCTGGTTTGAATCCGTACTTATTCGAGATGGCGAATATCCGCGATCAGTGCAGCTGGGTGCACATGCATGAACCCAAAGAAGCCACGGAAAAAGCCAAAGACCTTGTCCGCTCAGTAGTTGCAAAAGCCAAGCTGCTACAACCGCTGCAAAAACCAGAGATAACCGTTACGCCCATAGGTCTAATAATAGGCGGAGGCGTCTCTGGAATGACCGCGGCACTGGAATTGGCAAAACAAGGCTTCGAGGTGCATCTTGTAGAAAGAGAAAAGGAGCTAGGCGGGCACTTGCGGAGTATTCTCTATCTGCTCGAAGACGGTGAAGATCCAAGGGAGAAACTGAAAAGCCTCGTTCAAGCTGTTTTAGGCAATGGCAAGATACACGTTTACTTCGAGTCAGAAGTAACCGACATCAGCGGCTTCGTGGGCAATTTCAAAGGCAAAATCACAGGACCTTTCGGTGAAAAGCAGATCGAACACGGCATTGTCATCGTGGCAACGGGCGCAACCGAGTATAAACCCACTGAGTACCTTTACGGGCAAAATTCACGAGTGCTAACTCAGCATGAATTGGAAGAAAAACTCGCCAACGGACAATTCAACGCCAAAACCGTCGTCATGGTTCAATGCGTGGGAGCAAGAAACAAAGAAAATCCAAACTGCGCAAGAATATGCTGTGGACAAGCCATAAAAAACGCCCTAAAAATTAAGGAAACAAGCCCCGAAACCGACGTTTATGTCCTATTCAAAGACATGCGCGCGTACGGTTTCAAAGAGGACCACTACCGCGAAGCCTCAAACAAAGGCGTCCTCTTCATAAACTACGAGGATGAAAGAAAACCCCAGGTCGCAAATGAAAACGGAAAACTAATGTTGACTTTCTGGGAACCCATAATAAAGCAAGAAGTCCAACTGGAACCAGACTTCGTAGTTTTAAGCGCTGCAACCATCCCTAACCCCGACAACAAACACATAGCAGAACTGCTTAAAGTGCCCTTAAACAAAGATGGTTTCTTCTTGGAAGCACACATGAAACTTAGACCAGTGGACTTTGCAACAGAAGGCATTTTTCTCTGCGGTATGGCGCACTCGCCAAAATACATCGACGAGTGTATTGCCCAAGCATGCGCCGCCGCTTCAAGAGCGACAACTATACTTTCAAAATCCACGCTTGAGATGGAAGGGATTATCGCAAACGTTACCGAAGATTTATGTAGTGGATGTAGGATTTGTGAACATTTATGTGCGTATGGTGCCATCGAGATGCTGCCTAAGGGTGAAAAGCTCACATCGCACGTGATCGAAGCCTTATGCAAAGGCTGCGGAGTCTGCGGCACAGCCTGTCCAACAAAAGCCATCAAGATGGGACACTTTACGACAGAAGAAATCCTCGCTCAAATTCAAGCCGCGTTGGTGGAGGTAAAAGCATGAGCGAAAAAAGCGGGTTCGAACCTAAAATAATTGGGTTCCTCTGCAACTGGTGCAGCTACGCAGGCGCAGACTTGGCAGGAGTAAGCAGAATCCAGTATCCACCAAACATAAGAATCATCCGCGTCATGTGCAGTGGCAGGATAGACCCAGTTTTCGTTCTTGAAGCCTTCAAAGACGGCGCCGATGGAGTGCTCGTCGCGGGGTGCCACCTGCCGTCAGACTGCCACTACATCAGCGGCAACTTCAAAGCTTCAAGGAGAGTAAATCTCTTAAAGAAAGTAATCGAAGAATTTGGGATTGAGCCTGAACGTTTACGGTTAGAGTGGATTTCAGCCAGCGAAGGCGACAAGTTTGCCGCTGTCGTCCGAGACATGGTTGGACAAATAAAAAAGCTCGGGCCCAACCCATTAAAAATTAAGGGGGTTATTGCCCAATGACAGAAACAATCAAAGAACCAATAAAAGCCTCAGAAATCGATCCAAAATTTAAGTATGAAATTTCCAAGATGCACGGCGGCGAAAAACTGCTGCGGTGCTTCCAGTGCGGAACATGCACGTCCGACTGCCCAGTGGCCAGATTCAGCGAAACCTACAGGCCAAGACAAATAATCCGCATGACACAACTCGGCCTCAAGGAGCGAGTGCTAAACAGCGACGCCTTATGGTTATGTGCCGCGTGCTTCACTTGCACAGACCGTTGTCCGCAAGACGTTGAAGTTGCCAGCGTCATTCGCGTGCTGAGAAACTTGGCCGCTGAAAAAGGAATGGTGCCCTTAGTGTTCAAAGAACAAGCTTGCAGCATACTTGAGTCAGGTTACGCTTACAAGATTCCAGAGTTAAGGTTGAAAAAACGAGAAACCCAAGGACTGCCGCCACTGCCTAAGGGAAACGCGGAAAGCATACGCAAGTCTCTCAGCGGAGTAAAATTCCTGAAAGCCATCGAAAAGAAAGGTGAGCAGAGTGGGCAATAAGTATCTAATGTTCCTCGGATGCGCCATTCCCTACCGTGTATCAGCCTACGAAACATCTGCCCGTAAAGTTCTTCAGAAATTAGGCGTTGAACTTGCTGAGATGCCCGAGTTCAACTGTTGTGGTCTGCCGTTAGATCCAGTTAGCCACGAAATGATGCTAATTCTCGCGGCGAGGAACTTGGCTTTGGCTGAGCAGCAAGGCTTGAATATTATAACCTTGTGTCCAGGCTGTGCTGGCACGTTAAAGAAGGTTAACAAGATGTTGAAGGAAGACAAAGCATTAAGAGAGCAAATTAACGGTCACTTGAAAGAGTCTGGATTGGAGTTCAAGGGAACCGTGGAAACAAAGCATTTGATACAAGTACTAATGGAAGACGTGGGTTTAGAAAAGATAAAGAACGCCGTTGTCAAACCGCTCACTATGCTTAAGGTTGCGGAACACAACGGTTGCCACATACTAAGGCCCAAAGAATACATAGGATTCGACGACCCCGAAGACCCTCAAACCTTAAAAACTCTCATCGAAGCCACAGGCGCCACATGTCTGGATTACATGGATGAAACAGAATGCTGCGGCGCGCCCAGCGTCGGCGTAAGCGACAAAATCGCGTTGCAACTCGCCAGAGACAAGCTGAGCCACGTCAAAATGGTTGACGCCCAAGCTTTAATAACAATTTGCCCTTTCTGCCACATAATGTATGACACAAATGAACTGCGCATAGAGAAAATGTTCAACGAAGCCTACGGCATTCCAGTCTTGCATTATCCACAGTTGCTCGGTTTAGCCATGGGCATGACGCCTGAAGAACTCGCCTTCAACGAGCACAGGGTTGACACTTCAAAAATAATAAAGCAAGTTACAGAAAGTGCACAGTAAAAATGGATAAGAACAAGCTGAAAATAGCCTTTTACTGGGCTGCAAGTTGCGGCGGCTGCGAAATAGCCGTTTTAGACATCAACGAGAAAATTCTCGACGTAGTGCAAATCGCAGACATCGTGTTCTGGCCCGTAGCCATGGACGTCAAATACAAGGACGTTGAAAACATGCCAGACGGGCATATCGACATTTGCTTCTTTAACGGCTCCGTCCGAAATTCAGAGCAAGAGCACATGGCTAAGCTTCTGAGGCAAAAGTCCAAGGTGCTTGTTGCTTTCGGGTCGTGCGCTCATGAAGGATGCATACCTGGTTTGGCAAATCTGCACGACAGCAAAGAGGTCTTAGAGCAAGTTTATTTGAAAGATAAGTCAAATGTCAATCCAAACGGAGTCATCCCCCAACCCAAGACCGAAGCGAAAGAAGGTGTCTTGAAGATTCCAGAATTCTATGACACGGTTAGAACCTTAGCGCAGACGGTTGATGTGGACTATTACTTGCCTGGCTGTCCGCCGCCTGTCAAACTTATAGCCAATGCTGTGGACGCCATAGCGAAGAACGAGTTGCCGCCAAAGGGTTCGGTGCTTGCGCCGCTAAAATCCGTGTGTGACGAATGCCCAAGGAAAAAGGAGAACAAGAAGATCACCACGATATACCGCGTTCACGAGAAGGTTCCTGAACCTGAAAGATGCTTGCTTGAGCAGGGCATCATCTGTATGGGTGTAGCCACTCGCAGCGGTTGCGGCGCTCAGTGCTTGACGGTTGACATGCCTTGCACAGGATGCGGTGGACCTTGCCCAAATGTGCCCGAGCAAGGCGCGGCCATGATAAGCGCTTTAGCCTCCATACTGGGGTTAGAAGAGGAGAAGGACCAATACTCTGAGGAAGACGTTGAAAAGTTGATGGGTCAAATAAAAGACCCAATCGGCACGTTCTACATGTACTCTTTACCAGCGTCAATCCTTAGAAGAAAGGTGATGAAGCAGTGAAAGAGGTAATCATAGACCCCATCACGCGGCTTGAAGGCCACGGCAACGTTTCCATATTCCTCAACGATGCAGGCGAAGTGGAAAACGCTTATTTGAAAGTCCCAGAGCTTAGAGGTTTTGAGAAATTCTGCATCGGAAGACGCGCCGAACTCATGCCCGTTTTAACGACAAGGATATGCGGAGTCTGCCCAGTCGCTCACCATTTCGCTTCTGTGAAAGCCTTAGACGCGGCTTTCAACGTTGAACCGCCATCAGCCGCGAAGAAACTCAGGGAACTAATGTACGCTGGATACCTAATCTACGATCACATTTTGAACTTCTACTATTTGGGCGGACCAGACTTCATAGTTGGTCCCGATGCACCTCCAGAAAAACGCAACATCTTAGGCGTCATCGAAAAAGCAGGCATGGACGTAGCCAAAGAGGTCATTAAGCACAGAGCTTATGGGCAGAAGATAACGGAGATTCTCGGCGGCAAAGCCACGCACCCAGTGTGCGGATTGCCAGGCGGCATATCCAAGCCCCTAAGCGAAGAGAACAGGAAAGAGATCGAAAGGATGGCTGCTTCTTCAATGGAATTCGCCAAGTTCACCTTGAAACTCTTCCATGACATTGTTCTGGGAAACAGCAGTTACGTGGACATGATTAAGAGCGACGCTTACACCATGAAGACCTATTACATGGGCATGGTGGACGACGACAACAAGGTCAACTTTTACGACGGAAAAATCAGAGTAGTCAATCCCAGCGGCAACGAACTCTCAAAGTTCGAAGCGAAAGATTACCTCGCGCATATTGGCGAACACGTGGAAGAATGGACCTACTCTAAGTTCCCGTTTCTGAAGCAGGTTGGCTGGAAAGGCCAAGTTCCCGGCTCTGACAGCGGGGTCTACCGAGTGGGTCCGCTTGGAAGATTGAACGCTTCTGACGGCATGGCTACGCCACTAGCGCAGGCAGAGTACGAAACTATGTACCAAACTTTAGGCGGCAAACCAGTGCACGGCACTTTGGCTTTCCACTGGGCACGACTGATCGAGCTGCTTTATGCTGTTGAAAGAGCCATGGAACTCGTTAAAGACCCTGAAATCACGAGTACGAACGTGCGTAACAAGCCCGGTGAGCCCGGCGAAGGCGTGGGTGTGGTTGAGGCTGCGCGGGGAACGCTGTATCATCACTATGTGCTGGACAAGGACGCGCTTGTCAAAGATGTGAATATGATTGTGGCTACGACCAACAATTACCCCGCTATCTGCATGTCCATCCGCGACGCGGCGAAAGGTCTAATTCACGGCGGCAAGGTTGACCAAGGCTTGCTTAACAGGGTGGAGATGGCTTTCAGGGCTTATGACCCATGCTTTGGATGCGCAACGCACTACGCGGTTGGGCAAATGCCGTTAACAGTGAACATCTACAACAGCCAAAAGAAACTCGTGAAGACTCTGCAACGGTAAACCTTTTTCTTTCATCCGTTTCTTACTCTTTGTTTTAGTGGCGTTTCCAATTGACTAAAAGAAAGTATGACCTTCAAAAGGCATTGAAAGAGTGGCTTGCCAATGCAGAAAGAGTTGTCGTAGCGGGAATTGGCAATCCCATACGCACGGACGACTTCGTGGGCGTCAAAATCGTTCAAAACCTTAAAAGCAAAGTTTCAGAGAGGGTTTACCTAATCGAATGCGAAACGGTTCCAGAAAGTTTTCTCCAGCCAATTGTGGAGTTTAATCCAACCCATGTGCTCTTGATAGACGCCGCAATTCTAGGACTAAAGCCAGGAGAAACCCGCCTTATAGACCCCGAACGGATAGCGGATTTCCCAGCAATTTCCACGCACATGTTGCCTCTGCGCGTATTCTGCGAATATCTCGCGGCGACTACAAAGGCAAAAATCGCTTTACTGCTGATTGAACCTAAGAACGTGGAGTTCGGCGAAGGCTTAACTCCAGAAGTTCAGATAACTGCTGAAAACATCACGAAAATACTACTAAAAGTGTTTTCCTGAAAAATGACTAAATAAAAGGTGTGAAAAATTTCCCGAGATGCTTATTTTTTTGCTTCTTGGAAGAGTTTCTTTACTGCGCCGATTCTTGCTTTCTGCGCCAGCACATCGCTTGTCACTAGCGTTAAGGCTTCTTCTGGGCACCACTTCACGCATTGCGGCTCGCCCTTGTCTTTGCACAGGTCACACACGAAAACGACTTTGCTCTCTGGATGCAGCATTATCGCGCCATAATCGCAGGCTTCGATGCACCACCCGCAGCCGTTACACTTGTCCTTGTCCACCATTATAGCGCCTGTCTCCTCAGACTGCGTCAACGCGTCGCGTGGGCATGCAACAATGCACGGCGGGTCTTCACAGAGCCTGCAAGTGACTGACATGTTGGCTAGTTGGTTTATGCGCACCACGCGTATGCGTGATTTCAGCGGGTTGAAGGCTTTGTCCTTCGTCCATGAGCAAGCGTATTCGCAGACTTGGCAGCCTACGCATTTGTCTGGGTCGGCTGAAACGAATTTTCTTTCATGAATCTTCACCATTTTTGCTTAAGCCTCCTGTTTCTCTTCGGTTATGCTCAGTAAGTCGTCCATGCCGAGTTCTTTGAGTTTCTCGGTTGTGGGAACGCCTTCGAGTGTCCATCCGCGAGAGTCGTAGTAATCATCCAAAAGCAAATCCAGCTCTTCTTGGCTGACAAAGGCGCCTTTCACGGGTCCCTCATCGGGTATCGGCATGTTCATGACCTTCCACGGCAAAGTGTCGTCTTTTCTGCTTAAGCCTTCCCTGATGTTGATTAGTCTGGCAACCGTGTTTATTCTTTCGCCTGATTTCTTCAATTCTTCAGGCGTCATCTCGTACCCTGTCACTAAACTGTAAAGCTTAGCCATATCTGGCAGTTCCTTATAATATGTGCCTCTTGAGAATTTACAGACTATGAACGAGTCGATTAGCGCGTAGACGTCTTCCATGTCTCTGACCAGTTTTCCTCTGCCCTTTTCTGCCTTTAAGCGGTCAACTTTGCCTTTAACGTCGAAAGCGTAAGCGCCATGCCTATTGTGGTCCGCTCCGCGGAAGGAAACGGCAAAACCTAAAGCCGCAGTTTTGAGACATCGCAAGTCGTAACCTGTGACTTCCACACCTTTGATGTGCTGAGCCAGTTTCTCGGCTCCTCTGCCTATTTTCTCTCCAGCAATCTTCACTCCTTCAGCGAGTATGTCGCCTATGCCTTCGCGCTTGCCCATTTTCTCAAGAAGCTGGATGAGCGCTTCCGAATTGCCGAAACGCGCGTCTATTCCGCCAAGGTCAGCCTGCGACAAGATTCCGCGCTCGTAGCAGTCCATGGCAAAACCCGCGATAACACCTGCGCTTATGGCGTCCATCCCGTAATAGTTGCATAGTTCCATGCCTTTTATTATGGTGTCCAGCCTGTCTATGCCACAGTAGGGACCCATCGCCCATAATGTTTCATATTCCATCCTTGTCATGGTGCCCTTGTAGGGGCCTTCTGGCACCACAACCATGTGCTCGCAGCGCATGGCGCAAGAGCTGCAGCCTATGATTTTTGCTACATACTGTTCGTTGAGGACTTCTCCGCTTACTTTGTCTGCGCCTTCAAAGTGGGCATTGTTATAGTTGCGTGTGGGCATGCAATATAACGAGTTGTGGACTAGAATGTTTTCCGGAGTGCCTAAAGTCCTGTACTTTTGTGTGGCAGGTCCTTTCATCCTCTCGTGGAATTCTTTGACGTACTCCATGAATTCGTCTGGCTTGGCTACGACTATGTCGCGTGTTCCTCGGACGGCGATGGCTTTGAGATTTTTAGACCCCATTACGGCGCCTAATCCTGTTCTTCCGCAAGCTCTTGTTTTCTCGTTTATTATGCACGCTATTCTGGATAGTTTTTCTCCAGCTAAGCCTATGGCTGCCACGCGTATGTAGTAGTCTCCAAGCTCTTCTTTTATTGTATCTTCGGTTTCTGCTGGCGATTTACCCATCAGATGAGAAGCGTCTAAAATCTGAACTGAATCGTCGTCTATCCATACGTAGACAGGTTTTTCTGCTTTGCCTTTGAAGATAACAGCGTCGTATCCTGCTCTTTTCATCTCTGCTCCAAAGGAACCGTGAGCTTTGGCTTCGCCGACACCGTAGCTCTCTGGAGATTTCGCAACGAAAGCGTGTCCGTTTCCTGCTGTCGGCCACATCGTTCCTGCTATTGGGCCGATGGTTAAGATGAGCGCGTTTTCTGGGCTGAAGGGGTCAACGCCTGGTTGTGAATTGTCCAGCCAAAGTCTCATGCCTAAGCCTATGCCGCCTATGTATTTTTTGGCGTAGTCCTCGTTCAATGGTTCAACGCGAGTTTTACCTGTGTCTAAATCCACGTAAAGAATTCTACCAGCGTAACCGTACAAACTTCTTCCTCCATATTTGGCTGAAGTAATTAGGCTGGTGAAAAGTATATTAACTTAATGGGTTCTTGCGTCGAAAATTGACGTTCAAACTCCCAACTTGATTTTGCTTGAACTAGACAAAAAACAGCGTCTCAAACGTTTTCAGTGGTTAGTGAAACTGGTTTTGACGAAGAAACAGATATATAACGTGTTTTACACTTGTGATATTTGACGCGCTGGGAGATTCACGTTTTGAAAGTAACGGTTGAGTACTTGGGCCACATCAAAAGAATAATAGGCGTTGAACAAGCGGAGAAAATAGAGCTTAAAGATGATGCTTTAGTGGCTGACCTGCTGGTTTTGCTCGCTGAAAAGCATGGCGAAAACTTCAGAAAGTCCATTTACGAGCCTAGCGGTCTCGATTTGAAATCTAACTTCATTTTGACTGTGAATGGTTTATTACTCAACCAGTTGAACGGAATCAAAACCAAGCTCAAAGATGGAGACCGCGTAGTTTTAATGCCCATCGTCAGCGGCGGATAAAAAACAGCAAAAACGTTAAACCACAAAACAATAAAATTCTATCTATCGGTGAGAAACAGTGAAAAAAACGGAAGCTCTCAAACAAATTGCCTTCCACAAAAAGGGATTCGACGGCTTCCTAATTTTCAACTGGGCTAATCTGCTCTATTTTGCTGGTTTTCCCGGTGCAGCCTCACTGTTAATCCCAAGGGATGGCGAAAGCACAATTTACGTTTATGGCGTCAACTATGAGCAGGCAAAGGCTGAGGGAAGGGGTTTTGGAGTCGCGTTGGTGAAGCGTGATGAAAACCTGATGGCGAAAATTGCAGAAAAAGTCAAGGACTACAAAATCAAGAAGCTCGCCGTGGACGCTTTAAGCATCGAAGGCTGGCGCGCCTTAGCCAAAGAAACCAGAGGCGAAACCAAGCTCAAGGTTAAGGGCAACTTCGTATGGGAGCTTCGAAAAGTAAAAGATGAGGAAGAAGTTGCGTTAATGCGCAAGGCTGGCGAGCTGACGAGCGAAGGCATGAAAACCGCTTATGAAGCACTAACGCCTGGCATGAAAGAGTATGAGGTTGCAGCGGAAATCGAATACGCAATGCGAAAACGTGGCTCTTATGGGACGGCTTTCGAAACATCGGTTGCTTCTGGTCCGCGTTCAGCTTTTCCTCATGGTGGTTGCTCTGACAGAGAAATCCGCGAAGGCGATTTGGTGGTTGTTGATTTTGGCGCAACGTACAAGTTTTATCGTTCAGACATGACGCGGACTTTGGTGGTTGGGAAACCTTCTGAGAAACAGAAGAAACTTTACCAAATCGTGAAAGCAGCTCAAGAAAAAGCTTTCGAAATCATAAAACCGAACGTTAAAGCGAAGAATGTTGACGCTGCTGCGAGGAAAACAATTGAAGATGCTGGCTACGGCGAGTATTTCGTGCACGGTTTAGGTCACGGTGTGGGTTTAGAAGTGCACGAACCACCCACTTTGAATTCCAGCAGCAAAGAGACGCTCGCTGTCGGTAATGTGGTGACGGACGAACCTGGAATCTACCTTGTTGGTTATGGCGGCGTCCGCATCGAAGACACCGTGCTGGTGCGGAAAAACGGCGCGGAAAAGCTCACTAAGGGCCTGTACGCTTTGGGCTCAGAGTAATTAAACAAAATTAAAAAGGCTGTTTGCCACTTACATTATTGAAGGTGCATTTTGTTGGAAAACAAAGCGGTAATAATCATCGACATGCTCAACGATTTTGTCACTGGAAAACTAGAAGCCAAAAGAGCCAAGCATATTATTCCGAACCTTAAGAGGCTTGTTGAAGCGGCTCGCAAAAACAATGTGCCCGTCATTTACAGCAATGATGCCCATTATCCTCAGGACGTGGAGGTTACCAGAAAATGGGGAAAACACGCCATAAAAGGCACGAAGGGCGCCGAGGTTATTCCTGAACTCAAGCCTGCCGAAAAAGACTACGTTGTGGAAAAGAGGACTTACAGCAGCTTCTACGAGACAGGCTTAGACCCGCTTTTGCGAAGCTTATACAAAAGCGATGGCGTGAAAACGGTTATTCTCGGCGGTTTGCACACGAACATGTGCGTTAGGCACACGGCTGCCGACGCTTTCTTCAGAGGATACAACATAATAATCGCCGCTGACGGCGTCGAGGCTTTCACGCAAGAAGACCAAGAACAAGGCCTAAAGTATCTGGAGTACGTTTACAACGCGAAGATAATGACGGTTGACGAAATAATCGTCGAATTCAAGTAAGACTGCAACTGCCTTTACACTCACGCTTTGAACGGTGAACTCAGAAATGCACCATAGAGTGCTTTTGTTTAAAAGCGCGTCACATCTGAAGCTGTCAGGGTTATTCCAGTTCTGATTCTGAGTTAGACATAAGACTTAACTTGCCATGTACACGCATTATAGTTTACCTGAGGAGAATGGTCTCTCCCAGCGTCGCCTTCACCTCTCTCCCCCTATAGCATTTAAGGCACCCCACCATTCTCCTCAACTAAAATCAAAAAAACCTAAGGAGCACGTCAAATCTCCCCAAATAACCATTCAAAATGTGCTTAGTGGTTGTCACCCTTACTTGGCGTTTTCCGTAGCCAGATAAAAACTAATAACTTCGAAAATCACCTAATCTTTCATGCCTTAGGGAGGAAACAGGATGGCAAAAGTTCTGATAGTTTACGACTCCAAAACTGGAAACACCGAAACCATGGCTTTAGCCGTGGCTAAGGGCGCCGAACAAATACGCGGCATCGAAGTAACCGTGAAAAAAGCTGAACAAACAAAACTTGATGACTTGCTTGCTGCAGACGGCATAATCATGGGCTCACCAACTTATTACGGGCAAATGTCAGCCAAACTCAAAGCCCTCATCGATGAATCAGTCAAAGTGCACGAGAAACTCACCGGCAAAGTTGGTGCCGCATTCACCAGCGCAGGTGGAACCGCATCAGGCGCAGAAACCACGCTGCTTTCAATCGTGCAAGCCATGCTCATCCACGGCATGATTATTCAAGGGCGAGCGGACGACAAGCACTACGGGGTCGCCGCCAAGGGCGCTCCAACAAAAAGCGACCTCAAACACTGCGAAGAACTCGGCGCAAGAGTAGCAAAACTCGCGCAAAAACTTAAAGCGCGAAAATGTTGATGGTGGGCCCGGGGAGATTCGGACTCCCGACCAACAGGTCTCTCAACGCGCTTAGGCGTTTATGAGCCTGGCGCTCTAACCTGGCTGAGCTACGGGCCCGCGTGCTGTTCTCCGTTTATTATTGCTGTTTTTGACCGAATTTAAACGTTTTCCGCATTTTCAAAACACAAGAAGCGTTTCGCGTTCTTTGGAAATGCTTGAACAGAGTGAACCAAAGGTTCAGTCTTTATATAAGGGGGTATAGTCTCCGCAGAGCAAATCAGTTCATAGCTTTTCACAGAATCAAGCTGAGGTTGAACCTATTTATAGAGGGGGTATAAGTTCCGCAGAGCGCATATATCCTGCAGTTCTGAGACAAGCACGCGTTTAACGTTGCATCCGCTCGTAATGGTAAAGGTATTCTTGAGCGTAACCTGCGTATTCGCCGAAATAGTTCCTGCCGAACTCGTTCAGCCTTTCATACGCCGAGTTGCTGAGCGATTCTTGACTTACTATTTTCTTAACGAAAGCATCTGGGAAATGTTCCGCATAGTGTCTTAGTATGGCGCGTTTTACCCAAACGTCCACGGGAAACGCGTCCAGTCTCCCCAGAGAGAAGAGCAAAACGCAGTCAGCAACTTTCAAGCCAACGCCTGAAAGACCAAGCAGTTCCTTCTTTGCTTGTTGATAGGGCATTTTTCTTAAACGTTCTAAATCAAAAGCGCTTTCGTAAATTTTCTTTGAAGTTTCAAGAACGTACTTGGCTCGGTAGCCCAAACCGCACGCTGCCAAGCCGCTCTCGGTTGTGTTTGCCAGTTTTTCTGGTGCTGGAAAAGTGTAGAAGTCATAGCCGTCAAGAGTCATTTTCTCCCCGAACTTTTTCGCGAGCTTAAACAGCATCTGCTTTATCGCCGCAATGCTTTTGTAAGTAGCGCAAATGTACGAGATGAGGCATTCCCAAGGGTCTTGCCTAATTATCCGCAGACCCCAAAACTCTCGAAGCGATTTCCTGATGTAGTCGTCTCTGCCTATTCTATCACGGATTTTTCGTAAGTCATCATCTAACCCGAAATAATTTTTAATAAATTTTTCGTCTGCGTTTCCAAACTCCAACTCTGTGTTTGTCTGGCATATCTTGAAGACTCTGTCTCCGACAACGCCGTACCACCAATCGCCCCTCTTGTCCCACCTAAAAACCTGTCCACAACAAAGCGTAACATCCAAATTGAATGCAACCGCGTCAAGCTTCACGGCTTAGGTTTCCTCCAAGAACCTTTCTGATTTAGGAACTTCCGACGGCAGACCCTTCCTTTTCCGCACTTCTTTGATGACTTTTGCTGCTAATTTTTCAGGCACTTTTTCCCAGCGATCAAACACGGATTGCCAAAAAGCACGACCAGAAGTTGCCGACCGCAGCTCTTCAGATAAACCAAAGGTTTCCGCAACTGGAACGTAACCCGTAATCACTGTTAAAGTGCCTTTCTGTTCGAAGGCCGAGAGTTTTCCGCGTCTGCTGCTTATGATCCTTGAGCATTCTCCAGCAAATTCTGTGAGAACAGATATGACGGTTTTGTAAACGGGTTCAAGCAGCACAGGTTTAGCCGTCAAGAAGGAACCGAAAATTGCTTTGCCCACGCCATGCGTGATTTCCACAGGATTGCAGTATTCTGCGTTCTCGCTAAGCTGAATCTCCGCCAAATTGACTCTCACGTGCCTTAAAGGCTCTCCACACAAGGGACCAGCCCTGCAAGCATACTCAAAACCCGAAGTGAGGAAATCCACTATTTCCCGAGTTTGCTCGGTTTTTCCTGTGCAATCCACCATCACGTTTTTATGCTGCTCGTCAACCGCAAGCACGTTCCCCGCGTTTCGCGCTGTTGCACTCTGCTCGATTAGCCTGATAAAAGGCTCTCTTAAGGGTTCCACTTGTGCCACAAACTTGTTTTGTTTATTAGGGCTTCTAGCTGCAGCCACAATACCTTTTCTAGTGACGCCTTCTCTGTAAACGACTCTCGGCGAAGAAGTTGTGATTTCCATTCCGCTGGCGTACTCTCTTAGAAGCTTCAGGGCAACTTCAAGATGTAACTCTCCTATTCCGCTTAGGAGGTATTCCCCTGTTTCCCTGTTTACTTCAGCGGCAAGATTCGGGTCTTCTGTTGCAAGTTTATCCATGGCTTCGAGCAGAAACGGCAAATCCCTAGGGTTCTTAGGCTCAACCGCCACCGTTACCACAGGCTCTGAAACGTACTTTATGCGTTCAAAAGGAACCATGCCTTCTTTGTGTTCCGCGTCAACCATGGTTTCGCCAGCCTTCGCCAGTTCCAATCCAGACAAAGCAGCCAAGCTGCCCGCTACCACCTGATTCGCAGGCTCCCTAAAGGCGCCCATAAAAATGGAAACTTGCTGAACCACGCTTTCCATGCGAGCATTAACAAGATAGACTTTGTCTCCGTTTTTCACCGTACCCGAGAACAAGCGTCCAGTCGCGATCATGCCAGCGTTTGGGTCTGCTTGAACATTTGTTATACACATAACAGCAGCACCATTATCATCGCAGTGCACCATGGCTTGTCCCACTTCTGAGGCTATGCTTCCCTTCCAGATTTTTTCTACACGGTATTGTTGGGCTTCCAGAGGACTTGGAATGTTCTTAACAACCATGTCGAGTATTGCATCTTGAAGCGGAATGGTTTTCTGCAGCTTTTCATATTCCGCGTTTTTGTATGCTTCTATGACGTCGCTGAATCTTATGCTCTTCTGCTGCGCTGTGCTAAGGGTGAATCCCCACCTGTGCAACGCTGACCCAAACACGACGCTGTCTTTCGCAGGGTTCACTTTCCATTCATCCTTGAAGGGTGATTCTCCGTAAACTTCGATTAAGTCGTTGAAATTGCCTATTATACGCGTGAACTTTTTTTGGATTTGTTCTGCGTTTAATTTCAACTCGGTGATTAGGCGGTCCACCTTGTTTATGAAAAGCACGGGGCGCACTCTTTCTTCAAGAGCTTGGCGAGTAACTATTTCCGTTTGAACCATTATCTCTTCTACAGCGTCAACGACCACGATTGCGCCGTCTATGGCTCGCAAGGCTCTGGTAACTTTGCCAGTGAAGTCCACGTGTCCAGGCGTGTCCACCAAATTTATGACGAAAGAACCATTTGCGGTTTGGTATAGCAAAGATATGTTTGCGGTTTTCATCGTTATGCCGCGTTTCTGCTCTTCCTCAAGGTAATCGAGAACTCTGGCGGAACCAGCCACTTTCGACGACAGCAATCCCGCGCCAGCCAGCAACGAATCAGTCAATGTGGTTTTTCCATGGTCGATGTGGGCGATTATTCCCAAATTTCTAATAAGCTCTTTCTTACCCATCAGCTTCAGGATGTCGGCAGTTTGTCTGAATTTCGGCATTTCTTAACCCGCTTGAGGACAGGCTTTTAGTGAACGGAGTTCCTATTAAATTTATAATCCGCATACATTTTACTCTGTTGTCTGGAAAAGAAGGAGCAGAAAATTGAAAACGCCGCTCATAGTGCCCATAGAAAACTTGAAAGAAGAGCCTTACGCGTCTGTCTTATGTTATCCAAGAGTAAGTGAAACCGAGCTGCAGAATCGCCTTGAAGAGCTGAAAACCCATGGCGTTAAAGCCGTAGAATTCGCTGGAAAAACAAGCGCTTTCAACCTGCCTGTTCTGGGCAAAGGCTACGTCGGCGTAGTCATAATCGCCCACTTAGACGGGCAAAGGGCGGCGTTGAAAGTGCGAAGGGTAGATGCTGACAGGCTTGGACTGCAGCACGAAGCGCAAATGCTTGCCAAAGCCAACTCTGTAAATGTGGGTCCAAAGCTCATGAGCGTTAGCACAAATTTTCTTTTGATGCAATTCATTGGCGGCGGTTTGCTGCCTGCTTGGCTTGAAACGCACAAAGAAAAAGAGCATGTACGTAGTGTTTTGAGTGAAGTTTTGGAGCAGTGCTGGCGGTTGGACGCAATTGGCTTGGATCATGGAGAACTCAGTCACGCCCCAAAGCACCTCATTGTCGCCAAAGACGAACAACCTTTCATTGTTGACTTTGAAACTGCAAGTGTTAACAGAAAACCAGCGAACGTTACCTCTATCTGCCAGTTTCTCTTTACCAGTAGCGGCGCTGTCACAAGAATGGTGGCCGAAACGCTCGGCGAAAAAAGCGCTGAAGAAATCGTAAGCGTCTTGAGAATTTATAAGAACCATAGAACGCGCGAGAACTTTGACCAAGTGCTGCAGACTTGTCTCCCTTAGATTACATAGTTTATTGCCGCATTATGACCCCATGAAAATAACCTAACCGAATATCCATCGTCGCGCACGATAATTTAATAAACTGTGGGGTCGATTATGCTTATACTAAGTGAGGTTTATGACCGCTCGGAAGATAGTTTGGAAGAGGATTCTGATAGTAGGTATTTTGATGTTTGTTCTCGGTTTAATATTCATGGCGGCAGCGTTCACAGTCGGATCAGACACTCTGTTACTGGCATTTTACGGCATGGGAATGCTCACAATTGGATTCGGGCTCTCAACATTCGTATTCGCTTTCGCAATCAAACAGCTTCAGAAACGAGAAGAAACACCTCCGCCGCCTCCACCTTCACAGTGAAAAAACAATAGTTGGCGCGTTCGTTCATTGATGAAGACTGCTTAATGGGTAATCTCGCCAAGATTAATAATGCAGTGCTGGAAATCAGGCGGCAACTTCGTGAAGCTTCTTTCGTCTTAAGGCTTCTTTTATTTCTAGGGCTATGCGTCTTCCCATGTACATGTTTTCCCCATACTTCAAGTACGCGTAAGGCGAAGTGCCTATGCCAATGTTGGTTCCTCCCACAATGCGCGCTGAAATCTCAAATGTGTAAATCTTCAGGTCGTCCGTTATCACGGTTTCCAAGCAGAATGGTCCGATGATTCCTGGCGGCGCAAGTTCCTTAGCTTTCTTGTGGACGTTGTCGCCCATCCTTATGAGTTCTGGCAGGAGCGATTCCCTCAACGTGATTGGAATGTTGCCCACGATAGTGTATGTGGGGTTCACCTCTATCTCAAGTTGCTCACTCGCTGGAATTTTGCCTATAGCATCCACCGCTGATTCGTAACGCCTGTCAACTCCCAAAAACTCCACATCGTCGTTTATTATTGAGGAGAAATAATGCGGGTAAACATTAACGCCCAACGCGTATTCTTGCAGGTGAATCCTGTCCATGTCGTCTTCGCAGAGGAGCCCACGGGCAACCATTTCCGTGAACTTTTTGTGGAAAGACTTTGGCGAATTAGCCAGGAAGTATCCTCTGCCGCCTTTTGCTCCTGGTAGTTTTGCGATGGCTAAGCGGTCGATTTCTTCTGGCGTTTTGAAGGTTGCAGGCAATCTCAGCCCTGCTTTGCGTAGCCATTCTTCCTGCTCTTTGCGGTTGGCTTCCCAGTGGAGAAGCTTCCGATTTCCAAACATTGGCACGTAAAGGCTGTTGGTTAGTTGTTCAGTGCTCAAGTAAGCCGTGAACGAACCGTGAGGAATCAGAACAACGTTTAGCCGTCGCAGTTTCTCCTGAAGCGCTTCGTTTAGCAGTTCGGTGAAGTCTTTGACAAATATCATCTCGTCCACTAAGGGGAACTTCTTGTACATTATAGCGTCTTTTTCTTTGCAGATGCATACGGTTCTAAAGCCTTCTTCCTTCGCTCCTTTGAAGATGTTTAATGCCGAATGGGAACCCAACGTGCCAATAGCCAGCTTATTCAGGTCATACTTGCTTAATACTTTGGCTATGTCGTTACTTGTTATCATGTCACCACATCCGCAAGCCTATTTTCTTTCACGGCGCGTTTTATCTCCATGGCCACGCGTCTTCCCGGACCCACTTCCACACCATATTTGTATTTCATATACGGCGATGTGGGCTCCACGCATGGACAGCCGGGAACGCGAGGGCTTACGTCGAACACGTAGAATTCCAAATCTTTCGTCACTGCGCCTTGCAGAGCGAAAAGCCCTATCATTCCAGGCGGATATTCCTTCTTGCAAGCGTTCACGAAGCGTTCTCCGGCTTCGAATATCTTCTCAATTTGGCTTTCGCGCATGGTTACGCCCATGTGACCGATTTCGATGTTTTGTGTAGATATTCCCAGTTCCAGTTGTTCGCTGGCTGGCAGGTCCAGCACGCCGTCGAGGTCTGTTTGCACTCGCTTGTCAAAGCCTAGCAGGTCTATCTCGTCTGTTAAGGGTGACCAGAAGAAGTTCGCGTTGAATTTGGCACCGATGACGTATTCTTCTATGACTGCTTGTTTCAGCGCTTCTGGGCTAATGATGCCCTTTCTTATGCGCTCTTGTGATTTCTTTTCGAATTCTTGTGGTGATGAAGCGTAGAAAAAGGCGCGCTCTATTGTGCGTTCTTTTTCGGAGACTTTTACGATTGCGAGTCGGTCGATTTCCCTGCATGAGTTGAAAGTTTTAGGCGTGAGTATCCCTGCTTTCTGGAGCAGGTAGTGCTGGTTTCTGGGCGTATTGCGTTCTTCTGTTCTGAGTATGTACCTGTTTCCCATAAGGGGCACGGTGAATTTTTCTTTGATGTTCTCGTAGCCCGTGTACACTGAGAATGAGCGGTTTGGCACGAACACCGTGCATAGGTCATTTAGTTTTTTCAGGTTGTTCTCGCTGATTATGTCCTTAAATGTGTCCAGAAGCATGACGTGGTCAAAGAGGTTTCCGTAGTATTTGGTGTATGTTTTTTCTCTGCCCTTTTGGCAGACTACCACGGTTTCAAAGCCTTCCTGCTTGGCGCCAGAGGCTATTTCGAGGGCTGAGTGCGACCCTAAAACGCCTATTCTCACTTTTTTCGGGTCATATTCACGTACTATTTCTCCTATTTTTTTGTTCATCATCATTTCTTTTCACCAACAATATTGCCTGTAGCTCTTGATTATTTCCGCAAGTCGCGGTGCATCAAATAGCTTGCGGTTGGTTAGCTCGTTGGCGGCTGCCATGTACATTTCACCAATGATGGTCTTCAAGTGTGCGTCAAGTTTTGGAGGCTGCGACTTGCACAGTGCTTTCCAGTCTTTTACGCCTCGGGTTTCAGCGGTTTTTTTTGCTTCTTCCACATCTCGGTACCAGCCTGTTTTTTTGTAGAATTGTCTGGCGATTTCCTTGCTTACGTGCACTCCGTCGTAGGTGAACCTGCACTCGTCCAGTGTGCCGACGACGTCGACGACCATGAGCTTTCTTTCGTGGTCGAAGGCTAATTCAATTTTTCCGTCTTCATTTTCCAGTCTTGCGCGGCAAGCTATTTCACTTATCGTGTCGTTCACTTTTGATAGCACCGCTTTAACCGCGATTAATTCAGTGTTTGTTAAGCGCGCAATTTTTTTTGCTTCTTCCCACGTAACGTAGCGGTCAGTCTCTTCCAGTTTGGTGCTTACGTCTAGTATGGGTTTTGCGAAGCGCTCTCCTGATTTCGGGTAATGGTCCAATCCCAAGTCTTTTATTGCCACTTTTCCCTGTTCAAGGCGTTTAAACACGGAAGAGCCTTCGGGCAAGCCGTTCCTGTAAATTATTTCAAGAGGGATTAGGCAATTCTTAAGGTCCGAAGTGTAGAGGCTGTAGTCGTACTCGAGTTTTCCCTGTGACTTGCGCGTTTCTGGCTTGTACACGTTGACCAGATTAACTTCCATAATGCTGGTTGGACGCTTCAGCTCTTTGAATCGGACGACTTTTCCCGTCTCGTCCACTAAGCCCCTATAGTGGGTCCTAACCCCTATCCCCTCTAGTTTTTCAAAGCAGTAGGCGCCCATGAGACAGAGGGCTTCGCCTTTGCCTTCTATGTGGTCTGGCATTTCGCCCCAGTCAAAAACTGAGTAGCGGTCTGAAAAATGGAACCTGCCTATTCCCATAGCGTCTCGGGTTGGCTTCTGGATTACTTCTAGGTCTTTTACGCTGCCCATGCTTTACACTTCAACCTCGTTGGCTATCAGGAAATATTCTTCTTAAGCTTATATCGCTTTATCCGAGTGTCTCAGTTTGGCTGCTTCAACGCGTAGCCCGCTCAAGAACCTCTGCACAAGACTATTTCGTCTATTTCAATTTTTTAACTGTCTCATCGGCTTTTTCGATTTCTTTTTTCTTTCCCAACTGGTACTCTTTCACGCGTTTTTCCAGTTCCTTGTCTTCAATCGCGAGAATTTTCGCTACAGCGATGGCTGCGCCTTCGGGTTCAATCGTTACAAGCGAGCCTATGCCGCTTGGCACTCTAAGCGAAGAGTAAATGTCTGCACCGCCGAACTTTTCCGAGTACGGCGGGCACGCTATGACTGGCTTTGACGTGTTGGCGTCGACAAAAGCGCTTAAAGCGTTAGAGCGCCCAGCAACGGTTACGTAGACTATTTTTTCTAGCTCGAATTCCTTTAGGATTGCGAGTACTTTTTCTGGAGTTTTGTGAGCGGAAGCCACGCGGAACTCGTAATCTACTCCTAAAACCTTCAGGTGCTTTGCTATTTCACGGCAGAATTCCAAATCCCTTTCTGAAGCCATTATTACTATTGCTTTCCCCTTCACAGCACACACCGTACACTGCTAACTATCAACTAACTAATTAATTTTTAAGAACCAAGCGGAACCGACTCATAAGTGCACTTTTTGACTTCCTATTGCTGAACTCCTCACAGAGCCCAGAAGTAACCCCACAAATCAATGTATATATAAGGGAGGGGATAGGCGCCTCAGAGACGCTAACCCTCACCTGCCCCACAGTCAAACATAGATTCTACGCCAAAGTTCAATCTATATAGATTGAATCTTGGCGTGATAGGCGTTGGTTGTTTTTGAATGAGAAAGGCTTCAATGTGAGTAGACTCTTAATAGGTTTCTGCAATGAATTTTTATTAGACTCCAAATATGCCGTTTTGGTTTGATTAGCGCCGCTTTCCCTATCGAAGTAATCGTTTATAGAAAACCTGCGGAAGTTATGAACGCCATCGAAAATAAGATCAACATGACAGTTTGGAAGTTGAGGATTTCTGTGGTTATGGCAAAAGCGGTTAATAACGATAGCCCGCTGTTATCATTCAGTAGAGAGCCTCAAAAGCGCGATTATTCCTCTAACGGGTGTGCTCATTCCGTCATTTTTCTCTCTCGAGTCATTTCTCTTAAATTGTCTTCAAGGCTCCCGCGCGGATACCATTTCAGTTCTTTTTGCGCCTTACTTATATCGAACCAGATTGCGCCGACATCCCCTTTCCACGAAACATTGGTGGTTGTTATAACCGTCTCATCAGATAAATTGAGGATTTTCAGAATCATCTTTGCTAGATCGATTATTTTCGTTGTTTTACCAAAACCTATGTTGAAAGTTTGACCAAGCGCATTTTCTTTTACAGCGGACAACATTAAAGCGTCCACGGCATCGGAGATATGAACGAAGTCTCTAGACTGCAAACCTGTCCCGATGATTTCCAGTTTCGCAGGATTCTTGCTAATTTTGTCTAGGAAGTCGCTTATTACACCGTGGCATCTTGATCCATAAACGTTGGCGAGCCTCAAAATGGTAATGTTCAACCCATACTGGGTCACGTACATGCTGCAATATTCTTCGCCGACCACCTTAGACAAGCCATAACAGGAGAATGGATTAAAGCCATAATCTTCTGGAGTGGGCAGTTTGGCAGGATTACCATAAACCGCCGCGCTTGAGGCAAAAACTAGTCTTGCATCGTCTTTGCGTGCTTTTTCGAGAACGTTTAATGTTCCCCGAGCGTTAGTTTCAAAATCTTCTACGGGATTTTCCATCGAGTATGGAACGACAACTTGAGCTGCCAGATGGAAAATCAGGTCAGCCTTTTCCACACTGCAAAGTTTTTTGAAGTTCAAAATGTCGCCTTTTATGAAATTCGCTTTAGGAACGTTTTTTACGTTCTCCAGTTTTCCGCTGGAGAGGTTGTCGTATATGGTTAAGTTGGGAGTGAAATCTGATAATTTTTTGCACAAGTGGAAGCCTATGAAGCCAGCGCCGCCTGTTACCAGTATTTTTTTTCCTTTGAGTTGTTCCATGAAGTTCACGGCAAAGGCTATGTTCTTATTCGGTTCAGTGTAGGGTTATATGTCGAAGATGAAAGTTATAAAACTTTTAGGGATTTTTGGGAGATTTCAGACCGCTCGAGTTCTTTAGAAAGACTTAATTCGGCATTTGTTTTTCATGTGAAATAATAGGAGTCGCGCTACTCTTGGCTAGACTATCCGAGTTAAAGTTCGCCATGGGCACCTCAATATTCATAGCAGCCTTCATATTCGGCCTCTTCCTGTTCGCAATAATATACATTTTACAATTTGACGTAGTAACCAGCTTAGTCATAGGCTTAATTGGCGTAGGCCTTTTCATACTGCTCCAGTACCTGATAGGACCAGCCATCGTCGCCAGCACAACACGGCTACGTTACCTCAAGCCAGGTGAAAGCCCGTGGCTCGAATCAACAGTCAAAGAGCTCTCGGACAAAAGCGGTTTGCCGATGCCGAAACTGGCCATAGTTCCTAACGACACGCCGAACGCGTTTACTTTCGGCAGAACCTCCAGCGGTGCCACTTTGGCTCTGCATGAAGGGCTCTTAAAGAACCTGAATGAGGATGAAGTTAAAGGCGTAATAGCACATGAATTAGGTCACATTAAGCATAAGGATTACATTGTGATGACGGTTCTTTCAGCGCTTCCATTAATCGCGTATATAGTGGCACAGACTGCATTGCGGGCGGGAATGTTTAGTTCCAGAGGAAGGAGCAAAGAAGGAAACGCAGGCGTTGCGCTAATAGCCATAGGCGTAGTCTCGTTCATAGTTTACATGGTTTCTTTTCTGAGTGTGATGCGGCTGAGCAGGTTGCGCGAGCATTACGCTGATGCGTACTCCGCTTATGTGACTGGTTCTCCGCGAAGCTTGGAAAGTGGGCTGGCGAAAATCACTTATGGGCTTTCGATTTCGCCTAAACCGCCGGAGGGCGCCAGAGCCTTTTACATTGAAGACCCTGCCATGGCGAAGCAGGAAATCCAGCAGATAATGGATAGAAAAGAGGAATATGATTTAGATAGAGACGGAGTTTTGGACGAGCGCGAACTGGAACTCGCCATGGAAAAAGAATCGAAATCCACATGGGCGACGATGAACAGCTGGTTTGCTACGCACCCGCCAACGTTCAAGCGGATACTGCTCTTGCGAGAAATCGAGAATGAAATGGATACTGGTAAATACACGAGCGACCGAGTTTACGCTCACGTTTAACAACATAATTTTCAGCCTTATCAATCATTTTTAGAGGCTCCGTTCATTTTCTATGCTCAGCCTATTCAGCTTTCGCCGTAAGAGTTAAAGCTGAATCGCACTATAATTTGGATTGTTGAGAAGGTGTTAGTATATAGGCGCAGATGTATATTCATTGGTAATTAAAGATCATGTGGCAAAAAGTCGATCGGCAAACATGCATCCTGCCAAGTTGCTTGTTCTGTCGAGTTTATTACAGGAGCTTTTCGGTGTTGGATTGGAAGAGCTTATACCAGGCATTGAGAGTAAACTTGGTAGTAAGTTATGGGGGCTTAGAGGAAGCGCTGACCTAATTTTTTCTAATGTAGTTTTCGAAATCAAGGTCGACCTTGGAAATGAAGGCGATGATGCGAAAAAGCAGCTTACTAAGTATTTTCAAGTTCTTCATGAGAAAGAGCCTGATAAGAAACACATTGGCGTAGCGACGGATGTCATTGAGTTTGTTGCGTATACTCCTATTATTAAGAGTGAGAAAGTTGTTGGGTTGAATAAAATCGGTTCCGTAAATATTGCTGATGCTGCTGCGCCTGAAAGTGTTTTATGGCTTGATTCTTTTATTTTTTCGAAACCCAAGATTAGGCCCTCGGCTATGGATTTGAGATGGCGGTTTGGCCCAGATAGCCCAACCTATTGCGTCTCTGTTGATACGCTTGGCTCTTTGTGGCATGAGGTTAAGGATGAGAAGGGTGTGGCCTTAAAGTTGGATTTATGGGCGAAAAATATGGAGATAGTGTATGGTGGTAAGCCCGAAGTTTCTGCTTTCATGGACCATAGTTATCTTGTTACGTTGGTTAAGTTGATTGTTTATCTTAGGCTTAGCGGAGATAATGTTGTAATGGAAGATAGGCTTGTCAGGGTTTTGACTGGCGAGTATTTTTCTTCTTATGGTATAGCAAATCTAATCGAAGAGGATTTCTTTGCGTGGCTGTTGCATCCCGAGATAAAAGATAGAGCTTTGAAACTTGTTGGTGACGTTACGAGGGAACTGTTGAGATATGACTTGTCTCAAATTGACGAAGATTTTTTCAAGGAGATTTATCAGGAAATTGTTAAGCGTAATGAAAGACACAGAATTGGCGAATACTACACTCCTGAATGGTTGGTTGAGTTAACAATTAGGGAAAGCATGGATTTATGGAAAGAAACACATAAAGGACTGCCAAGGATCTTGGACCCTGGTTGTGGGTCAGGTACATTCCTTTGCAGTGCTGTTCATACAATTAAGAAAAAACTCTTTGAACAGAGAAAAGAACCACGGTACATTCTGGATTTTATCTTGGATAATGTAGCAGGAATAGACATTAATCCGTTGGCAGTGACAATCGCTCGGGCTAATTTTGTTGTGGCTTTAGGGGAACTAGTCCAACTGGGCCAACGCATTATACTTCCCATTTATGTAGCCGACTCTGTCAAAATACCCAGTGTCACAAAGACTCTTACAAAGGACGGGAGTGTAATCGTTTACGAGTTCAGTGTGCAAGCCATCAATGATAAAGCTAAACCGAGACGATATGCCATTCAGATTCCAAAAAGCGTGGCAGCACAGAAAATGGTTCTTAGCCAAATCGTGGAAGGTTATAAAACGGCTATAACTGCGTATAGAACGAGAAGAAATAGAAAAGAAGCTTTAGAAGTATTCGGGCGAAGCCATAGGGTGCAACTCTGTGGCGATGAATTGGAAGTTCTAAATGCCACGTTGAGCACTATTTTATCCCTCATGGATACTGGCCTAGATGCGATATGGGCCTTCATGCTAAGCAACATATACGCACCCATTACCTTGGCGCAATCGAAGTTTGATATGATAATTGGAAATCCACCATGGATCGCCATGCGATACATTGAGAACGTAAAATATCAAGACTTTTTCAAACATGAGGTTCTTTCATACAAACTACTCGACGCTAAACAAGTGCATCAGTTCTCAAATACTGAAGCCGCTACGCTCTTTTTCTGCAAAACAAGCGACCTTTACCTAAAAGAAAACAGTATTATATCTTTCGTAATGCCTAGAAGTGTACTTACTGGTGCACAACACCATACTAACTTCAAGCAACTTAAAAAACCAAAGATGAAACTATTAAAAATTCTGGATCTACAAAATGTGTCTCCTCTTTTCAATGTGCCCGCTTGTGTTCTTATTGCACTTAAAGGAAAAGCCACATCATATCCAGTTATTGCAATTAGATACGCTGGGATTCTTCCAGAGAAGAATATCCGATTGATTGAAGCTAAAAAACACCTAGCTACAGATGATTATAGGTACAGCCCTCCTCAACCGCTCACGACTTTCAGCAGCTACTATGATCAGTTGAAGTCAGGTGCCTATTTCTGCCCCAGAAGCTTCTATTTCATAGATTTTGATATTCATCCAGTTCTTGGAATAGACAAGACGACGCCGGCCGTTAGGACTTCTGAAGAAATCCAAGAGAAAGAGCCCTGGAAAGGAACAAGAATCCGAGGTAATGTCGAAGCTGACTTCATTTTTGCGACCATAATTGGCATTGATCTAGTGTCTTTTGGTTTTGTCAGGTTACACCCAATAGTACTTCCAGTTGAACGAACACGCAAGAATTATCGCTTGCTGGATGTAAAGGAGTTGAGGACTAGAGGATACACATTTATGGCCAAGTGGTTGGAGAATGCTCAAAAGATATGGGAAGACAAGAGAACTGGAAAGGCAAAGAGCCTTTTTCCAAGGCTTATTGAAAGAATTGATTATCAAGCATTGTTGTCGAATCAAGATTCAAAATCCCGTTACAATGTGATATATAACAAATTTGGGAAAAATCTGGTTTCATGCGTCATCGATAAAAGGAACTTGCCACTTTTCAATTACGGAAATGTTGAAATTGCACCGGTTGATTTTCTCGCCGAAAATGCCACTCAGGTATTAGCAACAGATGACCGAGCGGAGGCTCACTACCTTTGCAGCATACTCAATTCAAACGCCGTAAACGAAAAGATAAAACCTTACCAACCTCAAGGTTCTTTCGGCGAAAGAGACATTACCAGGCTTCCTTTCAAGTTACCCATACCCAAATTTGACAAAAAAGTTGCTGTGTATAAAGACCTAGCGAAGTTGAGCGAAACAGCCCATTCTATCATAGCATCCACCGTTTTTGCCAAAAAAGGCACTAGTGGATTAAGGGCAGAGGCAAGAGATGCACTTATCACTGACGTTAAAAAAATAGATAAATTAGTGTCTAACCTGCTTCGCTAAAAAGCAAAAGTCAGTTTTTAGCTGTTTTACCCTAAAGTTGACCTCGCCGTTCACTCTACACTTCAGCCTTTATATAAGGGGGCTATAGTCTCCGCAGAGCACATCAGTCACGAAAGATAACCTTATGCACATTTTTGCAAGTTAAAAAGAAAGCAGAGCTAAGCGAAGACTAATATCTTTCAAATTGTGCTGTATTTGGCAAGTGAGCGAAATGCCTTATTGCCCAGAATGCGGCGGAGAAATGCAATACGTGATAGCCACCAAACACTACGTTTGCAAGAGCTGCGGTTTATCCGTGACACAACAGGAACTCATGGAACTGCGGGAGAAACTGCGACCCAGCACGGAAACAGCTGAGGAAGAAAAGGAAAAACGAAGAAAAGAATACCTTAAATGGTGGCTCAGCAAGAAAAAATAACCGCCGTGAAAAGATAATGTTGCATTTTTGTTAGCTCAGACTCTATTTCTACCCTACCGCGCGTTTTGGGCTAACCGAAAATCTTATCAAACATCAACTCCACTAAGACTGAGGAAAAAAAATGAAAGCAAAAATGTTGACTGCCGCAGCTTATCCGCCACCACCGCCGCCTTCAAAGAATTCTCGCAGGTTGCTTGTTGTTGCACTTCTTCTCATTATTATAATTGTATCAGCCGGCGTCCTCGTTTACTTGGCAACCAGTCCATCTTCAACTAACCCTACTCCCAATCCTTCAGCTACGCCCACCGCAACACCCACCGCCACACATACTTCCTCTCCATCGCCAAATGTTACACCTACGCCGTCTGGCAACAACCAGCTAGTGAACTTTCGGGCTGGAACATGGGCTGAATACGTAATGAAGAGCTATAACACCACATCTGGAGAAGTAACCTCAGAAAACACAATGAAGTATTCCGTTGACGAAGATACTTACAGCGGAGTTGCATGCTGGCTACTGGAAATGGAAATGACGATGAACGAAGACGGTAATACACTCGAGACTGTGATGACTTATTGGATGAACAAAAATAATCTTGAAGGTATTCACGTGAAAACGCAGATGTACATGAACGGCAATTTGACCTATGAACATGAAGAGGACATAGACCCTGGCGAGGACCCTGGAGACATGCCTGAACCAATCGACCTCAGCACCGTCACTGGCCATGAAACAATAACTGTCCCCGCTGGCACATTCTACTGCGATAAAGTTACTGTCACAAGCGCGACAGGCGTTACGAGTTCGTGGGTGAACTCGAACATACCTGTTATTGGCTTAGTGAAGATAGAAAGCAGGTCTGACGGCGTCCTGACATCGACGACGGAGCTTACAGGCTACGGCGGCTGATAACTGTCTCCCTTTACTGGCAGAACCCTCGTGAGAACGAGGCATTGCGCAATGGGAAAAAAAATAGCGCTTTCCTTCCCATTTTTTACACCAAACCCAAAAATGTTGCGTTCTGCAGGTTGCTAGACCAAACAGTAACAAAAGGAAAATAACTGTCCAACCTTAATCATGTGACGGCTTAACGTGGGACAATGACTCAGAACATGGAAATAATCTGTGTAGGCAACGAACTGTTAATAGGCAAGACTTTGAACACGAACGCTCAGTGGTTGTCCAAGCGAGCAACTGCTGTCGGAATTGCGGTTAAACGAGTAACAGTGGTGGCTGACGAAGTGGAGGAAATCGCAAGCGCAGTCCGCGAAGCACTGCAAAGAAAACCACAATTCGTAATAACCACGGGTGGACTGGGACCAACCTTTGACGACAAAACATTAGAAGGCATAGCAAAAGCATTAAACCGCAAACTTGAAGTCAACGCGAAAGCGCTGCAGATGATTAAGAAAAAGTATGAGACCTACGCCAGAGAGAAACGAGTTGAAAAAGTGGAGCTGACGCAGTCGAGAATTAAGATGGCAACGATCCCGGAGAGAACAGAGCCTGTTTCCAATCGTGTGGGAACTGCCCCGGGAATTCGAGCAAACGTGGACGAAACAATCTTGATAGCGCTGCCAGGTGTTCCTTCAGAAATGGAAGCCATCTTCGAAGAAACAATAGCGCCGTTGCTCAAGCAAGCATCAGGCGGCAACGTTTTTCATGAAAAAAGCATATACGCTGACAACATCATGGAGTCGACTCTGGCGCCTCTGATAGACAAAGTGATGCACGATAATCCCGGAGTTTACGTAAAATCGCATCCGAAGGGCGAAGAGAATAAGCCGCACATAGAAATCCACTTCTCCATCAAAGCCAAGGACACGGAGAAACCAGAAGAAAAATTGCAAAAAGCGATAATTCAACTCTCAAGCCTTATAAAGAAAAGCAACGGTAAAGTCTTTAGTGATAAGCGAGTAGGCGCTTAAACAATTTTCTTTCCCTCGCGTGTAGTGTCAGGCGTGGATTGCAGAGGTTATTTTGGATTAAATTCTGCGCTATGGTTATATGCATCTGATATAAAACAGAAAGGGAGAATGGCTATGTCGGACATTGGAGTAACCACAAAGAAAAACGAGGATTTCTCGGAATGGTACACTGAAGTCGTTCTGAAGTCTGGGCTGGCGGATTACGCGCCCATAAAAGGGTGCATGATCTTCCGAGAGCACTCTTACGCCATTTGGGAGAAGATCCAAGAGGTTTTCAACAAAAAAATAAGAGAAAGCGGCCACAGAAACGTCTATTTTCCGCTGTTCATACCTGAAAGTTTTCTGAAAAAAGAGGCTGAGCATTTCGCGGGATTCGTTCCTGAAGTAGCTTGGGTAACTCAAGGCGGAGACACTCCGCTGGAAGAGAAACTCGCCATAAGACCAACCTCTGAAACCATAATCTACGCCACTTACGCGAAATGGATTAGAAGTTGGAGAGACCTGCCCATCAAACTCAACCAGTGGTGCAACATTGTAAGGTGGGAAACCAAAGCCACCAAACCCTTCCTCAGAACCAGAGAGTTTCTATGGCAAGAGGGCCACACCGCCCACGCAACAAAAGAAGAAGCAGACAAAGAAGTGATGGACATACTAAACGATTACAGAGACGTGATGGAAAACTACCTAGCAATTCCAGTGCTTGTCGGAGTGAAAACCGAGAGCGAAAAGTTCGCCGGAGCCCTCTACACGACCACGCTGGAGGCGATGATGCCCGACGGAAAAGCACTGCAAATGGGAACATCACACAACCTAGGCCAAAACTTTGCCAAAGTTTTCGATATAAAATTCATCGGAGAAGACGAGAAAGAACATTATGTTTGGCAAACCTCATGGGGCATATCCACACGGCTGATAGGCGCTGTGGTTATGGTTCACGGCGACGACAAAGGATTAGTGGTGCCGCCGAAGGTCGCTCCCGTCCAGGTTGCCATAGTGCCGATACCCTACAAAGACGCGGATTCAAGCGCGATACTTGCAAAAGCCAAAGAAATCCTCGAAAAACTCAAAGAGAAAGGCATAACCGCCGTTTTGGACGACAGAGCAGAATACACGCCAGGCTGGAAGTTCAACCAGTGGGAACTGAAAGGCGTGCCCGTTAGGATAGAGATAGGCCCCAGAGACCTCAAACAGAAACAGATAACCGTGGCAAGACGGGACACCTATGAGAAGACCGCTGTCAAAGAGGAAGAAGCCATAAACGCCGTAGAAAGGCTTCTCGGAGAAATCCAAGACAACCTATACGCTAAAGCTAAGAGATTCCTAGAAGAAAAAATCACGAAAGTACGGTTCTATGAGGAATTCAAGGAAACGCTCAAAAACAAGGGAGGATTCATCAAGGCACCTTGGTGCGGCAACTCAAAATGTGAAGAAAGAATCAAAGAGGAAACAGGCGCCACCATCAGGCTAAGACCCCTCGAAAAAGAAGAAACCAACGCAAATTGCTTGTGCTGCGGAGAGAAAGCCAAAGAAATGGCCTACTTCGCCAAATCATACTAAAAGCCGCTGAAACCTCTTTGGCAATCAGTGAAACAGCGCTGGTTCTTCTGAAGTGTGCTTCGCAAACTTTATTTCCTGAAAAAACAACCTTTGCCTCCATAGGAGGCTAAACTTTGGCGAAGGTAAAAGTAACCGCGAGAGTAAAGACAATCGAGTACGCAATTCGTGACATAATCGTTCATGCAAAAGAGATTGCAAAAACAGGAAAAAAGATTTTTTACCTGAACATAGGAGACCCTGTGGCTTTTGATTTCAGCACTCCGCAGCATGTCAGGCAAGCGCTATGCGAGGCGGTTGAGGAAGGAGCGAATAATTACTCACCTTCGGAAGGGTTACCAGAACTGAGGCAAGCTGTAGCCGAAAAGGAAAGACGAGTCAACGGCGTGAACATCTCTGCTGAGGATGTCATAGTCACTTCGGGCATTTCGGAAGGAATCCAGATGGTGATGGCCGCCCTAATAGAAGAGGGAGATGAAATTCTATTACCAGGCCCAGCCTATCCACCGTATATTTCCTACGCCAAGTTCTTCGGTGGAAAACCAGTCACTTACGAAACCGTTGAGAAGGATGGATGGCAACCGAACACTGACGATTTGAAAAGAAAAATCTCCAAAAGAACTCGCGGAATAGTCATCATCAACCCAAACAACCCTTGCGGCGCGCTTTACGGAGAAAAAATTGTAAAGCAAATAATAGACCTAGCAGCAGAACACGACCTTCTAATTCTCTCGGATGAAATTTACGACCAAATAACTTACACCGAAAACTTTGCCAGCACAGCACATCTCGCCAAAGACGTGCCTGTGGTGGGCTTGAATGGATTCTCAAAAGTTCACTTAATGACTGGATGGAGACTCGGCTACATATACTTCCATGACCCAAGAAACCAGTTGCAGGAGCTTAAACAATGCATCGAAAAAGAGGGACGAATAAGAATTTGCGCCAACACACCAGTTCAGAAAGCTGGAATAGCCGCGCTAAATGGACCACAAGACCACGTGAAGGATCTGGTTGAAAGGCTTAGGCAGAGAAGAGATTACGCATGGAAAAGACTGAACGAAATCGAAGGACTGAGCTGCGCAAAACCCGAAGGAGCGTTCTACGTTTTTCCAAAAATTCACGCGGTGGGATCAAAATGGAGAACAGACTTGGAATTCGCTTTGGAGCTTTTAAAAGAAACTGGAGTGCTCTTCGTACATGGGTCAGGCTTTGACCCAATTTACGGCGCTGGGCACTTCAGAGGAGTTTTCCTTCCCCCAATTGGAACGCTGGAACAGGCTTTCAACGAAGTGGAACGGTTCATGGAAAAGAAGAAATAAAAAGAAGGCTTCAACTGTGGCTATCGCTTGCTATCTTTGATTTTACGAGTAGATTGGCACTCCTTCTTTTGGATCAAGGACTATTTTATGGAATTCCGCCATTAGTCTCTTTGCCACTGGTCCTGGGCTTCCATTGCCTATTTGCCTTTTATTCACTTCCCTTATCGGCACGATTTCCGCGGCTGTTCCAGTAAAGAACACCTCATCGGCAGTAAACAACTGGAATGGCGTTATGTTAGTTTCAGTGGCATCATAGCCTGACTTTTTGGCAAGCTTAATCACAACTTGAGCCGTTATTCCAGCCAACGTGCCAGTACAACTTGGCGGAGTAAGGAGTTTGCCGTTTTTCACGATGAATAAGTTTTCGCCCACCCCTTCAGCTACGAAGCCGTTTTTGTCAAGGCATATGGCTTCGTCAACGCCGTTTATGTTGGCTTCGATCTTTGCTAATACGCTGTTGAGATAGTTGAGCGACTTTATCTCATGCGTCGTTGAGTCAACAGGGTTTCTTCTAACCCAAGAAATCATGGCGGTAACCCCCTTCTCTTTAGCTTCGCCCGCATGCAGCGAAATGGTGTCTGTTATGATGATTACTGAGGGTTTGGGGCATTTTCTGGGATCCAAGCCAAGGTCGCCCACGCCTCTTGTCACTACCAAGCGGATATAGGCAGTACTCAGCTTATTCTTTCGCAGAGTCTCCAGCACTGCCTGCGTCATCTCTTCCTTTGTTAAGGGTATTTGCAACATTATTGCGTGTGCTGAGCGGTAAAGTCTGTCGATGTGTTCCTTGAGCTTGAAGACAACTCCATTGTAGGCGCGGATTCCCTCGAAAACACCGTCCCCGTACAGGAGACCGTGATCGTAAACGGATGTTTTGGCTTGCGATTTCGGATAGTACTTTCCATCTATGTAGACTAGCAATTCTTTTTCCACAGATTTTTTCCTCCAATGTTGACGCTTTTTTAATGCGCTTAGATTTGATATAGTTTTGGGCAATAAACTATATGATTTATGTGTTATCCATAGAATTGTGGTCTTTTGGAAAGGCTCCGCGGCAGCGGGAGAGGCTTGAAAGGCTTGTCTTTGAGCTTATCCTGAATCTTCGTTATCAACTCGTTTAACTTCATGTTTTGTATCTTGCTATGAGCTTCTCTGTCTCTGATTGAAAGAACTCCAGACTCTGTTTCTCTTTGTCCCACAACGATTACGTAGGGAACCCACTCTATCTCTGCTTCTCTGACGCGCTTCTGCAGGGTGAACGCGCGGTCGTCAACGTCCACGCGTATGCACTGCGCCTCTATTTCCTTGGCAATCTCCTCAACTTTTTCGAGGTATTTGTCAGACATGGGGATTAACCGCACTTGCGTGGGCGACAGCCACAAGGGAAGCATCGGTGATTTGCCGCTTTGTTGTTCTTTGTAAGCTTTTTCCAGCAAAGCATAGATGCATCTCTCGATAGCGCCGCTTGGAGAGCAATGCAAGATCAGCGGATACTGCTTCTCGCCTTTTTCGTCAGTGTAGGTTATTTCGTATCTTTTTGCGTTTTCAACATCTATCTGGTCGGTTGAAAGCGCCGCTGCCTTGTCCTGATTATCCACGAAGTTGAAGTCCCATTTTAGTGTGAAATAGAAGAAGCGCTCTGCCCACACCTCAGCCAAAACAGGCTTATCGAAGATTTTGGCTAAGCCCGTCACAAATTCCTTGTTTTTCTCGTAGAAGTCTTTTGTGAATCGTATCGCCATCTCGTAGTCATCTTTCGACAAGCCTATGTCGCTCAAAACGTCTATGCATAGGTTAAATCTGGTTACGAATTCCTTTTTTGCTTGTTCCAGATCTGTGCAGAAGGCGTGGCAGTCAGGCATTGTGAAGGCTCTCAGACGCTTTAGACCGACAACCTCTCCGCTTTTTTCGCGCCTGAAACTGTAGCGAGTTAGCTCATAGATTTTCAGAGGCATATGCTTATAAGAGATTTGGGTGTCATGAACCATTAAAAACTGCCCGAAACACGCAGCAAACCTGAGGAAGAGCACTTTATCCTCTGTCTTTAACAAGTACTGACGGGCGGGAAAACGATTCAAATAATCCGCCAAGCTTGGATGATTGAAATCATACATGATTGGAGTTTCAACTTCCATAGCGCCGTAAGCCGCCATCTTAGATGTGACGAACTGTTCAAGCAGAGACTTTATCAATCGTCCTTTCGGGTACCAACGGATGTTCCCAGGGTCGCTTCCTGGCTCGTAATCGGCTATTTCCAGCCGCTTCATCAAAGGCACGTGCGGGGGCATTTGTTGACTCGCTCGCACTTTCTTGATTTCGTACTTTGCGAATTTGCCCAGATTCTCATGCCCTTTAAAGTTGAAATCTTCGATGGGCACCAGTTTTCCGTCTGGCTGAAGAATATGCCAGAAAGATGCCAGTTTCTCCTCAGCCTTTACTGCCTCGGAAACCTTCTCCTCTTTTGCAACTTCTACTTTGGTTTCGGTTGGAGTTGGCGCGTAGAATCGAGATTGTTCTGCCAACGGATGACCTTTGATGGATATTGTGAACTGTTTGTTCCAGCCGAAGGGAGCACGATACGTCTCTATACCTGCTTGTTTTGCATGGGTTTCCATGGCTTTCAGTAATTTCAACGCTTCAGCAGGCCTTGCCAAGTTTCTGCTCAAGTGAGCGTAGGGATAAATCAAGATTCGGTTAACCTTTAATTTTTGTAGAAAAGCGTGCACATCATCAACGGCTCTTTGGGCTACTGCCGCATCGTCATCTTCCTCAACAGCGGTAAAAAGAACCACGACATCCTCAACGCGATTTTCTTTTTTCTCCGCTTCCTCAGCTATAGCGATTTCTTTCTCAACAGGCGTGAAAACGATGAAGTTAGAATGTAACTGTAACATCCGCATGGGTTTCCACTCTCTTTTTAGGCGCTGTAGCGCCACTTATCTATAGTTTTGTCCTTTTTGGTTTTTTTCTTGAATTCTTTGTAGTGTTCCCTGCAGAGGTAAACACGTTTTTCGTCGCTACCGACATTTAACCCTGCAGACTTGACTTTTTCGGTTGAAATTGAACGGGCAGCTTCCCTGCCGCAGCTAGATACGCTGCATTTGACTCCTTTATCGATGCGCCCCAACTGTGAAACACCTTTAAACGTTTTTACGCATTACAATACGCGTTATTGCTTAATTTCTTTTTCATAGATAGAACGAGCTCTTCGATAAATTTCTTCTTTTTCTCCGAAAAATGTCGGTCCGATGCCTTCGACAACCAGCGAGGCAGCGGCGGAACCCACGCAAGCGCACCATAGAGAGTCTTTTTGGCGAATGTATTCGGTTAGAAATCCGCCCATGAAAACGTCACCTGCGCCTGTAGGATCAACCACCACCACAGATTTGCATGCGGGGATACGGTAACGGGTTTTCTCCACGGAAAGTACGGCGCCTTTAATGCCTAAAGTGACGATTATGGTTTCAACTCCCAGATCATGGACAGCTTTTATTGCAGAATTAAGATTGGAGTATCCCGTCAAGGTGCTGATTTCGTCTTTAGAAGATTTGTAAATATTGATGAGGCTTAACAAGCGTTTGTCAACTAGAGCGTCGTATGTAACGTTTCCAGCTTCATCAAAACTTCGCAACAAACCTTGAGGGTCAAAGGACAAAACGTCAGCACAATGCTTTAGGTGCTCAACCACTTCGTATGAAATTTCGCCAGCAATTGGCGCGATGTGAATAGCTCTGGCTCGCAGAGAACTCGGCAAATCACTCAGATTGATGGGAGATGCTCTGTTTTTCAATCTCATGGTCCTGTTTGACAAGTCTTTGTTGTACTCGAGTTCAAAGCGCGTGGTCCGTTCATTCTCAAGTCTAATAACGCCAGAAAGGTCGATGCCTTCTTGCTGAAGCCACCACATGTAAGCCTCTGGAAAATCCCCGCCAACTTTGGAAATTATAGAAATGGTTCCATCCAAACGTTTTGTTACAAGAGAAACATAAGTTACAGAGCCACCCAGAACGACGAAAGGATGTCGGCTGGGCAAGAAGATAGAATCTATTGAGAAATGACCAACCACGGTGACATCAGAAATGCGAAGCTCCATTAAATCCACGTGACACATGTAATAAGACAACTAATATATAGAAATAGCTCAATTCCCTAAAAACAATTATTCATGCTCTAAATCTGAAATTCAGAATTGTAAGCCTTTTTCGGAAATTGAATTTTTTAAGTGTAGAATGACGAATGACAATGCAGATTCTTTCCAGTGAAAGCTATCAGAACTGGTACAATTAATTAGTGTCTCAAATTAGTAAAAGAAATATATCTAATAAAAACTTAACGTAATAGAAAATATGGGTTGTAAACGATGCCTAGACAAGAACATTTAATGCGACAAGCTGAATGGAAAAACACATTAGAAAAATATGGATGTAGCGTTATCCTAGAAAAAACCATTCGAATTAAAGGTGCACAAATTATTGCTGATGTTTATGCGGAAACAGAAGGAAAAACATTTTTGATTGAAATAGGAGATATCGAAGACGAACGCAAAACTGCATTGATGCAGTATCACGCAGAAGCCAACTCTAACATTGAATTTATCCATGAAAACTATGGAGAAAACAAAATGCCACAAGTATTAGAATTCATCACAGCCTACCGCAACAGCCCAGAATACAAACATTTAACGCATCAAAAAATGATTTGGGAGCAACAAAGAAGAAATGCGAAAATAAAGGATATAAGGACCAAGAGACACGTTTTATATTCGATATTATTCATTTGGCTTGTTCCTGCTGTCGCTTTATTATTTATTGATACTGCGACAGCGTTGGGCTGGTTTATTGGTTGCCCTATCTTGATTTTTGGGCTTCCTATTCTGTTGATTTTCCTCGGTGTATTTTTGGGAGGGCAAAACTGGGCTGCGCCCTTGGTTTATATTGTTGGGCTTTTCGAAAGTCTGAAACAATCAACAGAAGAAGAGTCAACGATAACAAATACAATAGGAGAAACAATGGGCACAGAAAAAACAGAGGAAAACTTGGATGAGCAACTAGAGCAAGAAGATGAAGAAACTTTAGGGTTATTAGGCGAACCAGATGAAGAGTGGTGAGGATAGACAAAATCGAAATATCCGTTGCCGTAGCAGCTGCTCCATTAAAATAACCATCTCAAGCATTATGACTGAAGCAGCAGTATAGCCTTTGCCAAGTCACCTTCACATTCTTCTAAGGCTTTTCTGGCTTCTTCTATGCTTTTGCCTGTCTGATCCGCAACGAGCCTCACATCCTCCTCAGCTATAGCGAGGGCTGGAGCTTTGCGTTCAGCGGTTTTCTCGGTGATTTTTCCGCCCGTCACTTGAAAGATTTTTTGCCCTTGCACCTGCAGGATTGCTACTTCGGGTTGTTCTATGGTGATTTCCTTGCTGCTGGTTTTGATAATGACTTGTTCAACATCTTGGACAGCGTCCATGCTCATGCCCATGCGCTGCATCATGCGCTTTGCTTCCCGAGGATTCACACGTCTCTGCATAAGAACCCACTTCCACCAAGTACTTTGCAGTAGAACCTCATATACTTAACTTTCCTTTGCACATCCATGCCTAACTTTGACGGCGATGCCAGTTTTAAAAGCCTTCATCTCTGAGCTTGACAGCAAGGCGCGTCCAACCGCTAAAACCTTGCCAGCTTCATCAACAACGACAACTTCGTCTTTCGCGTGAATTGCATTATCAGCCTTGACAACGTGTGCTGCAAACACGTCGCTTCCGTCAGCAACAAACTTGGATATATCATTTTGTACCGTCACAAAGCATTGGGCAAAACGCGCGTCTTCAACGATACGCTTAGCTGCAATAATGCTGAGGGATAGTAAGCCATCGGTAGGGCGGAGAGTTGCAAGCCTTTCACCGTTTAAGTTAACGTAGCGGATTCTGCCAGTCGTTTTGGAGTATAAGATTTTCACGTTTTCCGGAAAGAGCCTAACGCCCAAGCCTTTGCCGAATTGGTAGTCCGCAATGCTTCTAACTCGCCTCAGCGCACTTTCCACGAGTGTTCACCGTTGTTACACATTTTTTGATTCGACAACTATAAACACAACCATATAATAAAGACAGCTAGGTGAAAAGTGATTGCGATGTGAAGTTTGTGGGCGCAAAATTCACAGCAGTCCCATTAGAGCCTTAATTGAAGGCGCTAAGCTGACAGTGTGCATTGAGTGTTCAAAGCATGGAAAAATAATCCATGAAGAAACAGCACTTAAACAAGAACCAGCAAGAAAGCCCTTCGCGCCTATTCTAGCAAAAAAGCAAACTCCAAAAGCCACTGTGGATACTACTCAAGAAGTAGTAGAAGGCTATGACTCGAAGATAAGGCAAGCTCGGGAAAAACTCGGCATTTCCCACGAAGAACTGGGCAAAAAAATAAGCGAAAAAGCGTCGGTTTTAAGAAAAATTGAGACGGGAAAAATGACGCCTAACAACATGCTTGTCACAAAGCTTGAGCATGTTTTGAAAATCAAGTTACTTGTTCCAGTCGCAGAAGAAAAAGTCCCGCAGCAGATTCCTAAGGCGCAAAATCGCGAGTTAACACTGGGAGACCTAATGCCGCTGAACAAGAAGGGCAGGGAGGAGCCAGCAGAACGAAAGCCATCATAGTGCAACGACGACTGAATCGTGAAACATCAAGTTTAGAAGAACTCGAAAAACTAGCGGAATCCGCTGGATACACGGTTGTCGCAAAATTAGAGCAAACCAGAGAACCAGATGCCCGTTATCAGATAGGCGCAGGAAAGGTAGAAGAGCTCGCTGCGCTTGTCAAAGAAACAGGCGCCGAAAAAATACTATTTGACAACCCACTGAAGACAGTTCAGTCCTATAATCTGGCAAAAGCCACGGGAATCGAAGCCATCGACCGCTTCCAATTAATACTTGAAATCTTCACGAAAAGGGCCACAACGACTGAAGCTCAACTTCAAATTCAGCTGGCAACACTAAAGAATGAAATTAAACACGCCAAAGAAAAAGTAAGACTTTCCAAAAGGGGAGAGCAGCCCGGATTTATGGGCATAGGAGTGTACGAAGCGGATGTTTACAAAGAGGCTATAAAAAGGCAAGTTCCCACCATTCAGAAAAAACTCAAAAGCGTCCGAGAAAAACGGGTTCTGCACCGCGAAAGAAGAACTGAACTGGGTTTTCGTTCTATATCGTTAGCGGGATACACGAACGCGGGAAAAAGCTCACTGTTCAATGCCTTGGCGGAAGCGACAACACGAGTGGACAATGCTTTGTTCACAACGCTTTCAACAACTACCAGGCTTATTGAATTCTCAAACAGAAAATTCCTCTTAACAGACACAGTCGGCTTCATAGACCGATTGCCCCTTACGCTTATAGAAGCGTTCCATTCTACATTAGAAGAGACGATTTTCTCAGATCTCATAATCTTGGTCTTGGACATAAATGAGCCGATAGAGACTATTAAGAAGAAGAACAAGACGTGTCAGGAAACGATAGACCGCATAGGAGCATCAGGCGTGCCAGTAATAACTGCCCTCAACAAAATAGATCGGCTAACAGAGGCAGAAGCAAACCAAAAGTTTGAAGAGCTCAAAGAGGAAACCAAAAATCCCATCCTCACATCTGCTAAGGCGCGAACGAACCTTGACCTGGTGAGGCACGAGATACTCAGGAAACTTGAAGGGCACATTCAGGCGTCATTCTCCGTTCCATTGACCAATGCGACCATGTCATTGGTTTCTTGGGTTCACAAGGGAGCAGACGTGAAGAAGACCGATTATACAGAAAACTCGGTGCGAATGGTTTTTGAAGCGAGCCCGGAGTTTGCGGAAAAAGTGAAAAATCGCGTGGAAGAACTCGATGGAAAATTCGAAACAACCCATAAGATCCAATAAAAAAGAAACGAACATGCAAGAAATTGTCGTGCTGAGGTGGGGTCACAGGCCACAACGAGACGCGAGACTCACGACCCATGTTGCCTTAACAGCGCGAGCGCTAGGCGCTTCGGGGTTCCTGCTTTCAGACACGGTAGACGGAAAAATTAAAGACACACTAGAGAAGGTCACGAGAAATTGGGGAGGAGAATTCTTTTTTGAAATGGGCACACCATGGAAAAGCGCTGTGAGAGACTGGAAAGCCAAAGGCGGCATTGCTGTCCACTTAACAGTGTATGGAGAAAACATACAGACAAGCGACGTTCTAGACAGAATCAGAAACTTGGGGAAAGATGTTCTGTTGATAGTTGGCAGCCAGAAGGTCCCCAAAGAATTCTTCTCAAAAGAAATTTCTGACTTCAACGTGTCAATTGGAAATCAACCGCACTCAGAATGCGCAGCGCTCGCCGTCTTCTTGGATCGGTTTTTTGAAGGAAAAGAATTAGTGAAAGGGTTTGGAAACGCTAAAATAAGGATAATACCTCAAGAAAGAGGGAAAAAAACAATAGTAAATCGTTGATTTTTAGCTGAGCCATGAAGAAGAGTTTTATTGCAGCGCTACTATTAATTATGGGTTGAAAGGAACAGAACATGTTATCAACTGTCGATGATGCAACACTTATGAAAGTGGCAGCGGCACTAGGCGAAGAAGAAGCAGTAAAACTAATCGAAAACCTCAAAAACTCAGAGGAAACAACAGACGACGAAATAGCGAACAAAACAGGCATTCGGCTGAATTCAGTTCGCAAGATTCTCTACAAGCTTTATGACCATTCCCTCGTAAGCTTAAGAAGGACGCGTGATCCCAAAACCGGATGGTTCATATTCCACTGGAAACTCCAACCAGATCAACTTGAAGGCTTTATTCTAAGCCAAAAACGTAGAGTGCTTGAGAAACTTAGCGTTCGGCTGGAATATGAGAAAAATCATGACTTTTATTATTGCGATACGCCAGGATGCAAGCGAGTCCCGTTTGAAGAAGCCGTAGAGCTGATTTTTCATTGTTCAACTTGCGGCAAACCTTTAGCTCATTATGCAAACGAGAAAATTGTCCAAAAATTGGCAATGAAAGTTGAGCAGTTAAGGAAGGAACTGGGTGAGTGAAAAGCTTCCATCCAGAGAACAAGCATTACAACTTCTCCGTGAAAGCCAATGCTCCGTGAAAGTCATAAAACACTGCAAAGCTGTGGCAAAACTCGCACTGAAAACCGCTGAAACTTGCAGAGAAAAAGGCTTGAACGTTAATTTAGAACTTGTGGAAATAGGAGCACTTCTTCACGACATTGGTCGCTCAAAGACGCACACTGTTAGTCACGCGGTTGTTGGCGCTGAAATTTCAGAGTCAGCGGGTTTACCAGAACCCGTGATTTCAATAATAAAGAGGCATGTCGGAGGCGGAATAACACCAAGCGAAGCAGAAAAACTGTGTTGGCCAAAAGATTTTTACATCCCAGTAACCCTTGAAGAAAAAATAGTTTCATACGCCGATAAACTGATCGAAAATTCGAAACGAGTGCCAATAGAAATAGCCATTGAGAAACTTGCTAAAGAACAAAAACAAGACGCCGCTGAAAGAGTTCGAAAACTTCACGAAGAAATAGCCAAACTCGTCGGCGACTACCCATGACTACGCTGACATTACTAACAAGAATTTACAATGTTGATCAGTTGAACCAAATCGATAAGGTCTTAAAACTTTCATTCGAAGGTCTAAACGTAGAGGTAAAGATTCTAGGCACTGCCGCTAACAAATGGGTTCAAGTAGCCCTCACTGGGGAAGATGAAGGCGTCGCAGCAAATTACCTAAGTAAGGAGGTAGGGTTCTGCCCAACCAGTTTTGAAAACGTAAAAAAGTTTTCAACACTAAACGGATACGTTACAAATCTTGAAAAAAGCAGAGAAGAACTATCGGTGGATTTGGGAGTTTTCCAGCCGAAAATCGTCTATGCAATCGTACCTTTGCGTCATTTGCAAGCTCAGCTTGTAGATGGGAGAAAAATTGCTCTGGGAAAAATAGCTGAACTATATGGTTTCTGCGAAGATTTACCTATAAACATCAAAATTGCCCGTGTGAACGAAGAAGGAAGCCTTATAGAAGCTGAGTTGTCAACGCGGCAAGTTAAGCGGTATGAGGATTGGCAAGAATCTCTGCTGGACAGGCTATTGGTTCTAGGTGCATCTCTTTACGAGGTGAAGAAGACGTTGGAGTACGCGAGATTAAACAGAGACGTCATAAGCGTAGAACCTTTGGGAATGTTTGAACACGCTTTAACATGCAAACTCGGAACGGATGCAGCGGGATTAATTCCGAAAATCGGCAGAATCCTAAAAAACGCAAAATTCGCCGTGTTCAACCCAAAGAAAATCAGGGGATTTCTAGAGGCAAAAACACCTAGTGGTGGGCCGAGCCGGACTTGAACCGGCGACCTTTGGCTCGTAAAGCCAATGTCCTAACCAAGCTAGACGACCGGCCCATCTCAATTTTCGCCTTTTGATTAAACCGTTTATTCTTTTTAAGCTTGTCTGACGGGGAATAAATATAAATCGGTTACGTCTCATAATGGAAACGAACTTGCGAAAAACCGTCTTATCTGTGATTTAGCGAAAATTCAGGGTGAAAATGTGAAAAGAATCCTGTCCACGGGCGCTGGTGGACCCGCAGGCATAAACTTTGTCATGTCGCTACGTATAGCGCCAGAGAAAATGTTCATTGTTGGAACCGAAGCCAGCCACTACTATCTTCATTTGGCACCCACGGACAAACAATATTTGGTTCCAAAGGCAAAAGAACCCAGCTACATTGACAAATTGAACGAGATCATACGTAAGGAGAAAATTGATTTTCTACACGCTCAGCCTGACGTTGAAGTAGAGGTTGTTTCAGAAAACCGAGAAAAGATAGAGGCAAACGTCTTCCTTCCCTCAAAAAAAGCAGTGAAAACATGCCAAGACAAGCTAGAATCCGCCAAGATATGGAAGAAAAAGAACGTCCCAGTTGCGAGAACAATCCAGCTGAACAAGGAGCAAGACATAGCCAAAGCTTTTGCAGAGTTGGGAAGCCCAATATGGATCAGAGCAAGACACGGTGCGGGTGGAAGAGGCAGCACTCCCGCCGATAACAGAGAAACCGCCATGTCATGGATCAAATACTGGAAATCCAGAAACACGAATTGGGAGTTCATAGCTCAAGAGCATCTGCCCGGAAGAAACCTGGGATTTCACAGTTTATGGAAAAATGGCGAACTTGTAACGTCGATGGCTAGGGAACGCATTGAATACATCTACCCCTATCTTGCACCATCGGGCATTATGGGCACTCCAGCAGTCCAGAAAACAGTACACGACAAAGCCGTGAACAAAATCGGCACAGAAGCAGTGTTAGCTATCGACTCCAACTTTAATGGAATCGCCTGTGTAGACTTAAAAGAGAATAGAGATGGCGTTCCATGTGTCACCGAGATAAACGCGGGAAGAATGTTCACGACCTCCTTCTTCTTCTCTTATGCGAGCAAAGTTTTGCGCAAAGACTACTGCGCGAACATTCCCTATTTGTACGTGAAACTTGCGTTCAAAGAGAGTATTCCAGACATGCAGAAATATGACGTTCTACCAGAAAACGTCTACTGGATTCGGCACATGGATGCGCCAGCAAAACTTGTTAGAGACAACAAAGTCCTTGGAGCAATGTACAGTTGATTAAGGCTGTCATATTTGACCTTGATGGGACACTGATACACTTACCGATTGCTTATGAAGCGCTATTTCTGGAATTCAAGAAACTAATGCTGGTAGATAATGTTCACCCGTTGGCAGATGCTGTTTCAAGACTGGACAAGAACACGCGAGAACAAGTTTTCAGAGTATGGGACAAAGCGGAACTTGCCGCGTCAGCAAAGATGACCGTTAACGAGGAAGGAATGAAAATCTACAGAAACTTCTCTCAGAAACCAAAAGCGCTCGTCACGATGCAAGGAAGAAAGATAGTGAAGAACATACTTGCGCAGTTAGGGTTATCTTTCAACATCACAGTTACAAGGGAGGATTCACTCAACAGAACTGAACAACTTAAAAACGCCGCAGAAAAACTCAAAACACAGTTTCAAAGCATTCTATTTGTTGGAAACACAGAAAGCGACTCCCTATCAGCGGAAAAAATAGGCTGCCAATTTTTAAGAATAAGATGATTAAAAGAAGGATAAGAAGGCAAAGTCATTAGCAAAACTTATAAAAACGATAGTTAACCTTCATACGCAAAGGAGCAAACTTTCGTGATCCTTATCACAGGAAGCTCAGGGTTTGTCGGAATAAACGTCACAAAATATTTCGTTGATAAAGGAACCCAGGTAACAGGCGTAGACCTCGCCAAACCCAGCAAGAATTTCCCAAAGGAACTATTCACTTTCCACAAATGCGACCTGACAGACAGAGACGCAGTTCTCAAGACTTTCGAAAAGTTCAATCCAAAAAGCGTTATCCACCTTGCCTTTGTCACGCATCCAAAAGACATCTATGGAGAATTCTTAGATGACGTCAAGATTACTTTGAACATGCTGGATGCGGCTTGTAAGCAGCGTGTTGAAAGGTTCCTTTTGATGAGCAGTTCAACCGTGTATGGATTGAAACCTGTTGATGAACCTGTAAATGAGGAAGATAATAAGCCAAACCCAAGAGGAGCCTATGGAAAAGCCAAGTTAATGGCTGAGTTAATAGCAAAACAATATGTTGAAGCTAAAAAATTGCCTGTAACAATTTTTAGAGGCTTCGAAATTTATGGACCCAACCTCACCATCCCCTCAATTGTCAGGAAACTTCTCGATAGGGCCATCCGTAAGGAGCCGATGCAGTTATATTGCTACGGAAAACAGAAGACCGATTTCACGTACGTGGAAGATCTCGCCAGAGCCATGGACATCGCTTTACAAGATCCAAGAGCTATTGGCGAAACGTTCAATGCAGGTTCAGGAAAAGTTTACACCTACGAAGAATTTGCTAAAAACATAAGCCAAATTTTGCCTGCGAAAATTGAGTTGCTCCCGCCGAGACCAAGTGAAAAGCCGTTCTACCTCTACTCTGACGTCAAAAAACTAAAGGCGCTTGGTTTCACTCCGAAATATGACATTAAAGAAGGACTAAAAAACACTATAGATTGGATGTTAACCGCGAATGGTTGATGTTTGGTTAGACGCAGTCACCCCGAAAGATTCGCTTTTAGTATATGCACTGTTGCCCCTACTCAGGGAGAAAGGGTATGAAACGATTGTCACTGCAAAAAAGCAGACCCAAACCACGGATATTCTAGAGCTTTTGAATGTAGATTACACTTGCGTAGGAGAATACGGCGAAACAGTAAAGGAGAAGCTGGCAGTAGAGCAAAAGAGAACTTTGCAATTTTTGGATCTTTTTGACAAAATCGGATTGCCAAAAGTTTTGTGGACCCATGGTGATGTAAGCGCAATTCGAACAGCTTTCGGCTTGCAAATGCCAATAGTGTACTCAAATGATACCCCACACGCGGTTCACGTAGCCAAACTGGTCTGTCCTTTGGTAAATTGGCTTATCGCGCCCATAGCTTTTGGAAAAACATGGAGCAGATTCGGAATTTCAAAATCAAAAATTGCGTTATACGATGGCGTAGAAGAAATCGCTTGGCTAATGAATTCCAGATTTGAACATCCGAAGTTTTTGGAAGAATTAGCAGAGAAAGAACGAGTTGTGCTTTTTAGAAATGTTGAGTATAGAGCTAGTTACTGCAAGGATGTCAAATTAGATGTGTGGCGATTACTGAAGCAACTTTCTGAAATAGCCACAGTAGTTTACTTACCACGATATGAAGAAGAAAAAGAGAAAATTAGAGACATAGATAACATTTGGATTCCGCCAAAACCAGTATTAGCAGCGCAATTAATTCCATACGTGGACATAACGATTGGTAGTGGCGGCACCATATGCCGAGAAGCAGCCCTCATGGGAGTGCCCACGATTAGCTTTCACTTTTGGGATGTCGTGGCAAGATATCTTCACAAGAAGAAGTTCCCAATGAAATACGTGGCGAACACGAACAAGATCATAAATGTGGCACAGAAAATCCTTAAGAACCCACAAAAGCACAGAACGGACATCAGGCAGCTGCTAGAGAAACTTGAGTCGCCTGTTCCAATAACTGTTCACTACATAGAAAGTTTCCAAGGAAAGCTCATGTGAGATACATTTCTATTTTGGCTGATCCTTTCTGCTTTTGAACAAGTAGCCGTACACAACGAAAGGTCTCAAACGCAACACAGAATGCCCAAGAACTCTCCAGAACGGCATATGCAACTGCCTACGCATTCTTCCAGCCTGAATCTGGCTTCTAATAGCCTTCCTAAACGAAAACTTCCTCAAATGGTAATAGACAGCATCCTTCACAACAATCGACCGGTAACCAGAGTTCCTAAGCTCAATGTCTAACTGAGTTTCCTGAGCTATCACGTCTTTGAAGCCGCCAACCTGCTCTAAGCATTCGCGCCTGATCAGACGAAAAGCTCCTCTCGGCTCTTCGCCTAGAGGCGCAAATCTTCGGGTCTTTTCCCACCAGTAATACAAACGATTAAGAAAGGACGCATCTTTACGTGTTAGCAGCGTGGGAGCAACGGATGCTACATCGCCTTGCAACTTGTCGAGCAAAGATCCAAGATTAGGCGGCGCAGTCGCATCAGCATCCTGAGTGCAGATGATGTTGCCCTTCGAAGCCTCAAGACCCAATTGGAAGTTCTCGGCAAGGCTGTTCTTCCACTTGCTGGACTCCTTCTTTATAATTTTGGCATTTGGAAACCATTGCATCACAATGCTTCCAGAATTGTCCGTGCACCTGTCCAGAATAAAGATAAACTCGAAAAACTGATTTTCAATGTTTTTCAAAGTCTTCAAAGACTCTGGAAGGTATTCTTCTTCGTTGTGAATCGGCATTATGAGACTGATCAGCGGTTTTGTAGGCAAACTCTAATCCTCTTTGCTCTCGCTTAACTCGGATTTTCTTGTTTTAATACTTTACTTAGCACACCAAAAATAATGAGGAGAATTCGCTAAATTTCTTATTTGGGTGATAGATGCTCCATGAATACATATGCTTTTTTCAGGGAATCTTTAAGCCAGAGCACGGGCAAGCCATTGAGAACGTCAGTGTCTTTCATACCGACTATTCTAGAACTATACCATGAATGCCAAGCATATGTTTTTCCTCTGTACATGTAGCGAGTGAGTAAAGGAATTTCAGCATGCATCTGCGTTTCAAGAAACAATGTCTTACCTGCAACCTTACGAGCGATTCCATGATAGGGTTCAAACGATCTGCCGTCAATAAGAGATTGGTCGCCAAAGAGATTGTGAATAACAAGTGGCTGCATCATCATGAACGAACCGTGGACGACATCGGGAAAGTTTCTAAGATTCCCTTTCTTGAGCGGACCATAATCATGGGGGATCTCAACATAATCTCTAACGCCTATCAGAAGAGTCTCCCTGCCATCAAGCTTGTCTATCAGGTCGTCAACACGGTTAGCAAGAATACAATCTTGGTCCAAGAAGGTCACCGTGGAATCTGATTTCTGAGCAGCGTAGTTAAGAAGAAACTGCAAACCCATTATGTGACAAGCCCACGTATTAGAATAATCCCGCTTACTTGAAAATAAAGTAACATTCTCGTAGCTCTTCAGCCCACTCAAGGCAGCCTCGAGATTTGCTTCAGAAGAAGCATTATCAAAAACGTAGAGCTTGCTCTCAGGATGCGAAAGCTCAAGCCGCTTTACGTTGAGCAGAAGAAAATGCGGAGCATTCCAGTGAACAATGCAAAAAGCCCTTTGATTGTCATCCTCTTTTCTATTCGTGAGCAGTTGCTCCACTTTCATGTTTCGAAGCATTCTTCCGAACAGTCGCTCTTTGACAAAACCTTTTGCCGCGTTCACCAGAACGTTCGTCAACACTTCCACCGAACCATTATGGCCAGACTGTTTACCTCAGATATTAGTTGATCCTTCTCTAACACGTGATTAATCACGTTATAATCGTATTGGGTTGCAGATTTATCTGTATTGCCAATTCAAGCATTCTATTGATTGCCTTCATCAAGAGCAACCATAAATCCCCCTCTTCAAAAGCAATCTCTCCATCCTTCTTCTATAGAGAAACCTTTCGAAAATGAACTTGTCGTCTCTTTTCTTTCTCTTAGCAAACACCTTGCGATAGCGGTTATAGTACGGAAAGGTTACAAGAAAGCTTAATGTGCCGCTGACCATTCCAATATTATTCGCCAGCTGCTGCCCTCGAGCCAGAAATCTCGCCATCAGATACGCCACGCGCACCAGAAAAACTCTGAAAAAGTTGTTCAAACGAAGAAGTTTGTAGTATGTAAGCAGAAGGTTACGAGTTGCATAGAACGACGTCTTCGCAGGTAAAAGACCTGCACCGCCAATGTAGTGGTATATGCGACTATCTCTAACATAACCTATCTGACCCCCTAGCAAAACTGTCCGAAGCGATAGCTCAATGTCCTCGGCATAGAAGACATAATACGGATCAAAAAGATACCCGATATTCTGCATCCAACTCCTTCTTATCAAGAAACAAGCTCCACTTGCAAACACAGAGTCAGTAACCGGCGAATCGCTTTCATAAGGGCTTGGAGTCGAATCCCCAAAAGCGTTCAACGTCCTGATTCTATTCCTTTCCTGAGAAGGAATCTGTATGCTGCACAAGATCTGATATTCTGGACGTTCATCCGCGACTCTAACTAGGCTCTTGAGCCATCCAGCCTCAGCTTTTGTGTCTGTGTTGACAAAAACTAAGTATTCCCCTTGCGCGTAGTTCAAGGCTCTGTTGTTGCCTTCGGCAAAACCATAATTCTTCCCAAGCTGCACAATTTTAACGCTGGGAAAATTTTCCTCAACGTACTGGACACTTCTATCGGTGGAGCCATTATCCACGAGCAAAACTTCAAAATCTTCACCTGCATCCTGACTTAATATTGAAGAAAGGCAAATACGAAGCCATTTCATCCCGTTCCAGTTTAGAACAACAACTGAGATTCTGGCCCCCATCCACATCAGCGACGCGTTAATAAGATACTCCTAATTTATAAGCATGCACGACCCCCACAGGAAAGCCTACCGCAAGAGTTGGAAAATCTACGTGTTAGAGACGACGGTTCTTCATTGGGTGAGAAATCGCGCGCGCTTTCTTGACGAGTATGAATTAAGAGCCTCTTATAAAAGATAGTGCCTTAAACTTAAGATGGTTTCTTGATCCAGCAGTTCTTTCAGCGACACAGCCAGCTGTCTTGTGATCTAGGAAGGCAAATACTTGACCATTGATCTCGGCAACATCGATTGGGCTACATGCGAGAGTACGATTGGCTGCTTCCTGCGGTACGGGCGCTGTCTATCTCCTTTTTTGTTGAGGCATTTTCTCCTGAAAATAAGAAATGACTTTGTTGATGCCTTCACTGAGTTGGATCTTGGGTGACCAATTGAGAGTCTTTCTGATTTTTGTCGCATCTAATACTATGGATGGTTGATCAGAAATGGACGGACGATATGGATAGCCTGGAGGATACTGTCCGAATTTGATTCTTTTTCTGTTATACCCGATTCTTTCAGCTGTCATTTCAGCCAGTTTCCTATTGCTTATACCAACTCCTGTTCCTGCATTGTAAACCTGCCCAGTCGCTTTGGGACCCTTGATAACAAGCAAGTAAGCATTTACATGATCGTCCACATACATATAATCTCTGACCGAGTCAGGTGCACCAACGTACACTTCTTCGCCTCTCAGCATTTGAGTGACCAAGTACTCAATGATGAAGCTGGTATCAAATTTTCTCCCATACGAATTCGTGGGTCTTATTATAGCCCCATTCAGGCTGTATGTGTGGAACATCATCTGCAAATATAGGTCAGCTGCAGCCTTGCTAACTGCGTAAGGACTAGTTGGCCTCAAAGCAATAGTCTCTTTCAACGGTTGTTTTCCCTGCAACCCGTATACCTCTGCTGTTGACGCAGCAACTAGTCTTCTCGTTTGTGGGTCTGGAAGCTCAAGCAGGGCATGTGCAACATTCATCGTCCCCACAAGATTCGCTTGCTGATATTCGAAGGGGCGCTCAAATGAGTCACGAACAGGAGTAAGTGCTGCCAAGTGGGTCACAACATCGGGACTCACGGTTTTCATTGCATTGCGAACAGAGACATAGTCTGTGATGTCTCCTGAGATTAACGTTACGTCTTTCAAAACCTTCCTGATAGCTTCCAGATTTCTGTTTGCGACATGACGCACAACGCCATAAACCTCGTATCCATCGTCAACCAGTTTTTCTGCGAGATGACTTCCTATGAAGCCCAACATTCCAGTTACTAGCACTTTCACCTTTTATAATCCCCTTATGGACACAAACTCCTTTTCTGCAACAGATAAATCCTTGACACTATTAATAGTTAGCCATCGCTCATCCTTGCCGAGTCTAAATGCTTTGAGAAGTCTTTTCTTTGCGAGCACTGGAAATGCCGTTCTCTCGATAGTTCCCTTCAATGGCAAGTAATCCAGAATGGCATGGTTGAAAACGTATATGCCTGTGTTGACAAGTTTGTCTTTAACAATAGGTTTCTCTTTGAACTCTATTATGTCGTTTCCATCGATTTTTAGTATTGCAAAAGGCGAATGCATCGGCGAAACAGCTATTGTAGCCACGGGTTTCTGTTTCAAGTGAAACTCGGCAAATTTCTCAAGATTCATGTTGGTTAACTCGTCTCCGTTCATGGCCAGAAAGTCCTCGTCATTTACATGCCTCTCAATGGCAAGTCGAAAACCCTCACCAGTCTCGCCCTCTTGCGTGTGTTCGCTGAAATCCACGTCTACGCCTATAGGATTTTCTCTGACGTATTCTATTACTGTTTCTTTGCGATACGCAACTCCAAGGACGAGGTGGTTAAAACCATAGTCTCTTAACCAAGTCAGTGTCCAGTATATCAGGGGCTTGCCCCCCAATGGTATCATGCATTTTGGTATATCCTCCGTGTAAGGACGCATTCGAAGCCCTGCGCCACCAACCAAGATGACCGCTGTTCGGATTTTCGTTTTCATGCTCGTTGTCTCGTTGTGTGCCTGTCTCCATGGTTTTGGACAATTAGGTATATAAATATTAAACTATCGTCTAACATCCATCTGGTGGCACAAAGTCATGCGAATAGCGATTATTCACACTCCGTTTTGGGGACGATGTGGCGGTGAGAGACAGGTCCTAAGATTGGCAATCGAACTGCAGAAGATTGGACACGAAGTAGAGATATTCACAAACGCCATAAACAAAGAAAGTTATCCAGAGTTTTTCAGAAGTGTAAAAGTGAATGTGATACCTCACCCATTAACAGGGAAGCTGCCTGCGAGCCTGACTCCACAAATAGCCACACCCATAATTCGACAAGCCCCTCCTAAAGAAGCAAAAAGATCCCCTAGTTTGAGAGAATGGATGCGAAAAACTGTAGGGCGCCAATTTTACACGTCTGAAGTCCCATCCATGCTTAGCCTAGCAAGAAAGATACCCAAAGGATTTGACATAATCAACAATCACAATTTTCCCACCGAGTGGGCCGCATTCTTCGCAAAGAAAAGACTGAAAGCCCCGGTTGTATGGATGTGTAATGAACCACCATACTGGTTTTTTGCTCCAGAGCACAAAAAGGGTTTACGTAAGATTAACTGGCCACTTTTTGAGTTGCTGGACAGGGTAGCAGTGAGTTATGTTGATGAGATTATGGTTCTATCGCATGTTTCCGCGGAATATGTTAGGAAAGCTTACGATAGAACAGCCACGATAGTGAGAACAGGCGTGGACACCGAGTTATTCCATAACGCCTCTGGAGAGAATTTGCGGAGGAAACATGGTCTTGGAGACAGTTTTGTTTTATTGTTCGTTGGCGGCAGCAGATACGCGCGCCGATCAGACATCATTAGAGCGCTCTACTACTTGTCCAAAGACTTTGACAATGTCAGGCTGATCCTAGATGTAGCAAGACAGCGACAGATGCTGATGGAACTTGCCGAAAAGTTAGGTGTACGTGATAAAGTCTTGTTCTTGAATAGCACAAGCGACCAAGAACTGGCTGAAGTGTATGCTGCCTGTGACGTGTTTGTTTATCCTGCGTCAGCTAGCCCGTGGGGGTTAGTTGTGGCTGAGGCAATGGCTGCCTCCAAGCCTGTCATAGTCACAAAGCAGGTTGGAATATCCGAGGTCATTCAGAACGGTGTTAACGGCATAGTTATCGACCGCGCAAAACCAAAAGAGATTGCGAAACAAGTTAAAATGCTAATGAATGATCCCAAGTTGCGCAAGAGAATTGGAGAAAACGCCTACGAATACGTCAAGAATAACTTATCGTGGGAAAGGTATGCCAAGAGTGTGGAAAGGGTCTTTCAAGAAACAATATCCCGTTCCAAACGTAGTCGTTAATGCACAGACAAAAACGGCACGCCATAAATCCATTGACCCTTGTTACTAAAACTCTTATCAACCGTTTCTGCCAGCTATTATTCTGAACTTGGGTATGGCCGTTATCATTTTTCCTCCTTTTTCAAGAAAATCTTTCTCTTGATTCTTGATCTCTTCTATGAAATGGTAAGGCAAGACAAACAGATAGTCTGGTTTTTCCTTTCTGTACTGCTCAATAGACAGTATGGAAATGCCTGTTCCAACTATATACTTGCCCCATTTATCAGGGTTCTTATCTACTGCGGCTTCAATCAAATTCTTGTCTATGCCGAAATATTGTAGAACAACCAAGCCGCGAGTAGATGCCCCATAGATGAAAACCCTCTTTCCTTTCTTTACTTCTTGATTCAAGAAGCCCATTAGGTCTCTTCTTATTCCTTCTATCTTTCCTGCAAATTCATCATATGCTTTGCTCTTGCCGAATCCCTTTTCCTTCTCATTTTCCTTCAGTTCTTCTAATCTCTTTTCTGCCCCAGGAAAACCTCTTATTTTTGCACCTTTGTGCCTTACGTATATCCTGAAACTGCCACCATTAACATCGTTGAGTTCGACGTCAAAGGGTTCCATGTCACGCCTATTCAAGAGATTTTCGAGAGACATCAGAGAATAGTATTCGAGATGTTCATGACTTATGTTGTCGAAAGTGTTGTTTTCCAACATTAAACCCAAATAGTTCATTTGTATTATCCATAAGCCTTCCTTATCCAAACATTTTCTTATGTCTTCGACAAACGTATTCGGATCTTCCAAATCGTAGAACATAGCTATACTAGTTATGAGCTTTGCCTTCTTATTGCCAAATTCCCTCCTGAACGCTTCATAATTGAAATAATCGTTGATTATTCTCGACGTTCCTTCAACACCTAACTTCCAGAGGTTTGAAGGCTCAAAACCAACAGTTATTAGACCAGAAGTCTTGAATTGCCTCAACAACGTCCCATCATTTGATCCGATATCAACAACTATGTCCATAGGAGATAGTTTGACCAATTTCTCTCCAGAAGATACCACGTCTGCCAGAGCGTTCACCATCATTGTACTTATTCCAGATCTGTACCAGTATTTTCTGTACAAAACGTCGTGATCCAAAGTGTGCTTTAGCTGCAATAATCCGCAGCCGCCGTCTTCCACGTTGCAGAGAACCAACTCTAGCGGACCTTTTGCGTGGTCTTTCTTTGATTCTTCAACAAAATTGGTCACAAACTGATTTCCCAATGACAATATCGGAGTCAGCTTATTTGATCTGCAAACTCTGCAGGTTTCCCTAGCTTTCAAGTACATATGTTTCCCAAAATCTTACACTTTGAACTGTATTTAAACATGTTGAGGCTTCAAGCAATTTGCGTTGCCAACTCAGATACGCAACTGTTAGCCTTCTCTTTTAGCTTCACGATTGCATACTTAAGGGTTAGCACATAGAAAAGGTTGAGAATTACGGTTCTCAGCCTTCTTCTCCACAAAGCTTTATTGATAACTTCAAAGCGTTACCCTATCAGTTTAGGTTAAACAATGACTTATTAATTATGGCACTTAAAAGTAACATGGCTAGCGATTGAAGATGAAGAGATTGATTGTCACAGGGGCCAGCGGACTCTTAGGCAGTAAAATAGTGAAACTTACACGCAAAAACTACGAAGTTACACCTCTGCATGACACTAGAAAGCTTCATCCTTACTCATTAAAGCTTGACATCACAGACCAAAAACGTGTACTAAACCTCTTCAACAAACTCAAACCAAAAATAGTGATTCACACCGCATCTGAAACTAACGTTGACAAATGCGAAAACGAAAAAGATCATGCTTGGAAAGTAAACGTGGATGGAACACGTAACATAGCCCTTGCCTGCAGCAGTATGGAGGCGAAGCTCGTGCATGTATCTACGGACTATGTCTTCGACGGCGAAAAAGGACTCTACAACGAAGAAGACAAGCCTAATCCAGTCAACTACTACGGCGTTACAAAGCTCGAAGGCGAAAATCAGGTCATAAATCACTGCCAAAACCATGTGATACTGCGCACAAGTGTTTTATACGGTTGGCATCCACAAAAACAAAACTTCGCTACATGGGTAATAGATTCTCTAAAGCAAAAAAAAGAAATTACGGTGGTTGACGATCACTATAACACGCCGACTCTGGCAGACAACTTGGCTGAAATGGCAATAGAAGCCGCCGAAAGAGACCTGCGAGGATTATACCATGCTTCCGGAAGGGAAAGAACAAGCCGCTTCGAGTTTGCAAGGCAAATCGCAGAAACTTTCAACTTTGACCCAAGCCTAGTTAAACCAATAAAGATGAACCAGCTAACTACATGGATAGCCAAAAGACCGAAAGACTCATCCCTAAACACAGACAAAATACGGAATGAATTAAAAACAAAACCATTAAGCATAAGGGAAGGACTATACAGAATGAAAGCAGAGGCACAACCATGAAAGGCGTGATACTTCACGGTGGACATGGCACAAGGCTGAGACCGCTAACACATACGGGACCAAAACAGTTGATTCCAGTTGCAAATAAACCTATATCTCAATACGTGCTGGAAGACCTGAGAAATTCTGGAATAAAGGACATAGCCATAATCCTAGGCGACATAATGCCAGAAAAAGTCAAAGAGTATTACGGAGACGGAAGCAATTTCGGCGTGAACATCACATATATACATCAAGAAAAACCAGCAGGAATAGCACACGCCGTAGGCTTAACCGAAGACTTCGTAAAAGACGACACATTCATTGTATACCTAGGCGATAACCTTCTAAAGGGTGGAATAGCAAAAATCACCAAAGAATTCCAACAAAAAAACTGCGACGCCTTGACACTTTTATCAAAAGTTGACAACCCACAACAATTCGGAGTGGCAGAATTCGACAAGAAAGGAAATCTTGTCAGGCTAATCGAAAAACCAAAAAAACCGCCAAGCAACTACGCTTTAACAGGCATATATTTCTTCACGCCCAAAATATTCAAAATGATAAAGAAACTAAAACCCTCTTGGAGAGGAGAACTCGAAATAACAGAAGCAATACAACTTCTCTTAGAAGAAGGCTACAAGCTCGACTACAGAATCGTTGAAGGATGGTGGAAAGACACAGGCACAATCGAAGATATTATGGAAGCAAATATCCTCGTACTGGATGAACTGGAACCAAAAATGGAAGGAACAGTTGAGGACAAAACATGTATTCAAGGGCGAGTATCAATAGGAAAGAACACCTGCATAAAAAACGGCGCCCTGATTCGCGGTCCATCCATAATGGGTGAAAACACGATAATAGAAGGCGAAGTCTACATAGGACCCTACACGTCAATAGGCAACAATACAAAGATAAGAAGAGGAGAGATAGAAAACTCCATAATAATGGACAACTGCACAATAGAAATCAACACAAAAATAACCGACAGCATAATAGGCGCAAACTCAGAAATCATAGCAAACCAGAAAGTACCAAAAGGACACAAACTAATTGTAGGAGAAAACTCGAAAATAGTGTTTTGAGAGGAAAAACCATGATAGAAGGTGTTGTGACCAAACAGCTGAAACAAATAGCCGACGAGAGAGGATGGTTAATAGAAATATTAAGAAACGATTGGGAACACTTCGAAAAATTCGGACAGGTATACATCACAGCAGCCTATCCTCAAATAGTTAAAGCTTGGCACATGCACAAAAAGCAAACAGACAACATAGCATGTATAAAAGGTATGGTAAAACTTGTTTTGTATGACGACAGAAGAAAATCAAAGACTAAAAATGAAATAAACGAGTTTGTGATTGGCGAAAAAAACCTTATACTCGTCAAGATTCCGCCTGAAGTTTGGCATGGATTTAAAAACGTATCCGAAGAGCATGCACTAGTCCTCAATCTACCCACTGAACTTTACAACTATAAGGAACCCGACGAGCACAGATTACCGCCAACCACAGAAAAAATCCCTTATGATTGGAAACCAGCACCATGGCTTAAACACGGCTGATACAAATGAAAGTTCTAATAACCGGAGGCGCAGGATTCATCGGAAGCAACTTTGTGCACTACATGCAAAGAAGACATCCAGACTACGAAATAGTTGTTTTAGATAAGCTCACCTATGCTGGAAGAAAAGAAAACTTGCAGGATATTCTGGACAAAATAACCTTCGTTAAAGGAGACATAACGAAAAAAGAAGATGTTGAAAAAGTCATAAAAGACTGCGATTGCATCGTGAATTTTGCTGCTGAAACCCATGTTGATAGAAGCGTAATAGACGCAGGCACATTTGTTTTGACTGATGTCTACGGAATTTATATTCTCCTAGAAAACGCAAGGAAATTTAACATTTCAAGGTTTGAACAGATAAGCACGGATGAGATTTATGGTCATATTCAAAAGGGAAGCTTCAAGGAGCAAGACAATCTAAATCCGCGCAATCCATATTCTGCCTCCAAGGCTGCCGCAGAGCTACTATGCCGAGCCTACTTTGAAACCTATCGTTTGCCAATAATCATAACCAGATCTTCAAATAATTACGGACCATACCAGCATCCTGAAAAGCTCATCCCTAAGACAATAATCTACGCATTGCTGAACAAACTGATACCAGTTTATGGAGCTGGAGAAAATGTTAGGGATTGGCTTTACGTAGAGGATAACTGCGAAGCAATAGACCTAGTCTTGCATAAGGGCGAGGTTGGACAAATTTTCAACATAGCAGCAAATCAAGAGTTAAGAAACATTCAGATTGCAAAGAAAATTCTAGAGCTCACCGAGAAACCGGAGAGTTTGATAAAATTTGTAACAGACAGACCGGGACATGACATAAGGTACTCCTTGAATACGGAGAAAATACGAGGACTTGGGTGGAAACCCAAAACCGAGTTTGCAGAAGGTATAAAGAAAACTCTAAAATGGTATGAACAGAATACTGAATGGTGGAGGCCAATTATAGAAAAAGAAAACCTAGATTTTTACGAGAAATTTTCATGAAGACGATCCAAGTCTATTTTTTCGCACAATGCAAGAAGACTCAGCTAAAGAGTTTATAATCAGATAATAAATCTAATTGGAAGTAACAAACGGAGAAGACAATGATAACGATACGAATCGACGTTGACTATCCGTACCCTTCGCGAATTAAGGGCTTTATTCACACGGCCCTAAACATCAAAGCAAAAGATTATTTAAAAAACTCAAAAATAATCGCAAAAATGGTTAACGAGTCGCAAAAAGAAGTAAAAGCATACTGGTTTTTCACGCCAAAAACGATTCCAGATAGAGAACTGCTGGAACTGCTGGAAAATAGCAAACACGAAGTAGCCCTTCATGTAGCAAATGACCCGTATGGTGAGTTATCTCTTTTGGAGAAATCAACTGGAAGAAAGATGAAATATTATACTGTTCATGGAACCGCACGTTTTCTTGCAAGAATACTGTGGAGACGTTGGAAAACGAAAGAACCCATAATTCCTAAAGATTTTCCCCTTCAATCTTTTTACCAATTTCCCACAGGTGGTTTAGACGTTATTTGTTTTAGTCATACCGTCGACCAAGCCACTAAAATAGCGAATGACTGGATCGCAAAAGGAGAAGTCGTGCATGTTCATCCAGAATGGCTTTTTCAACGGGGAAAAATAAACTACAGAGGGCCATTCTATGAGACGCTAAAAAGGATTCTGGGCGTAGATAAAGAGCTTGAGACTCTGGTGATACGCAAAAAGGGTTTTGCCAGAATCTCCAGCGATAGTGAAGAGTACGGGAAAGATATTGTTCCAACGAGTAGATTCATCGAAAAACTCGTTGATAGGGGAATCGACATTTTCACTTTCATCGAAAGAAAATGGTGTTACGCTCTGCCTAACCCCTCGAACTCCTGGGTGAGAACGGAAGATAACATCGCGCTTCTTCAAGTAATAACCTATGACGATTGGTGGAAAAGCATAGGCAAAAAGACGCGCAATATGGTTCGTAAAGCAGAAAAAAGTGGAATAAAAACAGAGGTAGTTGAGCCAAGTGAAAGACTAGCTGAGGGTATATGGAAAATTTATAATGAGACGCCGATACGACAAGAGAGAGCATTTCCACATTATAGAGTACCAATGCAGACTGTTACAAGAAGTGTGCTTTCAGCGCAGAATTGCACATTCATAGGGGCATTCTTCCAAGACGAGCTTGCAGGTTTTATGCAACTTGTCCATGGCGACAAAATAGCGATTATTTCTCAGATACTTTCTTTACAGAAATATTTTGATATAGCAGTGAACAACGCGCTGGTCGCTAAAGCAGTAGAAGTTTGCGCAACTAAACAAATCAGATGGCTCATGTATGGGAGAATGGGAAACCACCCATCTTTGGACAAGTTTAAACAGAACAGTGGCTTCACCAGCTTTCCCTTAACTCGATACCATGTGCCTATCACGAAAAAAGGCCGAATCGCCATGAAAATGGGATTACACAGAGAGATTAAAGATGTTCTTCCTCAGTCAATAAAGTATCCACTCATTCCAGTCTACAATTGGGTGAGCAGAAACAAAATGCGGATAAGGCTCCGTTTAGGCTCATAGTGGTTGCAACAGCGATAGTTTAAAGCATTTAGGCACTCACGATGTTAGAGCTTTAAGAGCTATGCAAGTAAAATTACAGATACCCTCTGCCAAAAGAGATAAACATCTCTTTTGTTAACGTCTATTAACTCATTAACTTGCAGGTACACGTTGGGACAGAATGAATGAGCAAAGCTGCGAATATGGCTAAGGTTTCAGTCAAAGGAGGCTTCCACTTACTGTGGGGCTTAGTCGCCTCCGCCGTCATCTCCTCGGTAGGCACAATATTCATCGGCAACCTCCTAGGCGACGAAAACTACGGCTTATACACCATCGCACTCGCCGCTCCAAACCTGATCTCCACCTTCAGAGACTGGGGCGTAAACGTGGCCATGGTCAAATACACCGCACAATACAACGCCGAAGACAAAGCTGCAAAAATAAGAGGCGTCTTCACCGCAAGCATACTCTTTGAAACCATCCTAGGCCTAATCCTCTCAGTAGTCGCCTTCACGCTCTCCGGACTCTTAGCCCAACTCTACCGCCTCCCAAACATAACACCCCTGATCCAAATAGCCTCTTTTACCATTCTCACCAACGCCCTCCTCAGCACAGCCCAAGCCGCCTTCACAGGCATGGAAAGAATGGAACTAAACAGCATAGCACTCATCGTCCAATCCATCATCAAAACCGCAGTGGTCTTCACACTCGTCATCCTCGGCCTCGGCCCCCTAGGCGCCGTCATCGGATTCTCAGTAGCCAACCTAATCGCCGGCCTCATCGCCGTACTTCTCATGTGGACACTCTACAAAAACCTTCCCAAGCCAACCAACAACACGCTTGAAATCAAGAATACTATAAAAACCATGTTCAACTACGGACTACCCCTCTCAATAGCCTCCATCATAGCCACGTTCCAAACCACATTCTACACATTCATAGTGCCCATATTCGTCGCCCCCGACCTCATAGGCAACTACGGCATAGCCAACACCTTCGTCGTGCTAATCACCTTCTTCGCCACACCCGTAAGCACCATGCTATTCCCCGCCTTCTCCAAACTCGACCCACAAAAAGACGAAGAAACACTCAAAAACGTCTTCCAATTCTCCATAAAATACGCCTCACTCCTCGTCGTACCAGCCGCAGCCATCGTAATAACCCTGTCACGCCCCGGAATCTCCATACTGTTCCCCGAATACCCCGCAGCCCCGCTGTTTCTAGCCCTGCTCGCTATAAACTACCTGTACACCGCCCTCGGAAACCTCAGCATCGGCAACGTCATAAACAGCCAAGGCCAAACCAAATTCAACCTAAAACTAAGCCTAATCACCTTCGCCATAGGCTTCCCACTCAGCATACTACTCATCAGCCAATTCGGCATCCTAGGCCTCATCATAACCACACTAACAGCCGGAACCCCCAGCCTCATCATCGCACTCCGCTGGCTCAAAAAACAATACGACGTAACCGTAGACTGGACGTCATCAGCCAAAATACTCCTATCAGGGGCCACAGCCTCGGCAATCACCTACGCCCTCATCACTCAGCTCGCATTCAGCAACCTGACAGCCCTAATCGTCGGCGCCATAGTTTTCCTGCTCACATTCATCACCGCCATCGTGCTCACTAGAGCAGTCACCAAATCCGACATCGACAACATTCGCAACACAACAACCGTCCTAGGACCACTCGCACGCATAGCAAACCTCATCCTAAGCATCATCGAAAAACTAATGACCAGCCTTCGATTGTAGCGAAGAAAACACGTTGCTTCAAATCGCACTTGATATAGCTGAAATACGCCTTCAAGTCGGCGGTAAGTACAATGCACAAGATTTTCGAGTAGCTTTTGAGTAGAAAAACAACAGTCACAAAAAGTCGCTAAAATCTTGGAAAAGAAAGCGCCTCCGCTCACTAAAGCAAAAGGGCGGCTAGAATATCGCGTAACGCTTCTTTGTTCTTAATGCCCCTAAAGATAGCTTTCCCGCTCGAGTAAACACGAAATGAAACATCCCGAAAGGCTACTTCAAAAATCATTCCAGCGAGAGAGTTCTTCAGCTGGGCTTTCTTGAGGATTCTGGCGACGGCTTCATCTTTTTTGTCGTACTTGAATATGACTATTATGTCCTTTTCTTCGCCGCATGTCCCTTCGATTCTCGCCACGTAATCTTCCACAGTAGACATCAGAGCTGCTCAATCTCCTTCAAGACTTCTACAAATCGGTCAATTTCTTCGCGGGTGTTATAAATGTAAAAGCTTGCTCGAGCAGAAGACTGCAGCTTGAAAACTTGATGCAAGGGTTGGGCACAGTGGAAACCGCTGCGTATCATGATTCCATAATTGTCAAAGAAAAGTGCAACATCGTGCGAGGATAAACCTTCCACATTGAAAGGTACTATTCCACACTTCGAAGACAAGTCTGTGGGACCGTGAAGCGTAACTTTGCTGCATTCTTTCATGCGCTTAACCGCGTATTCTGTTAGCAACTTTTCATGCTTCAGCACTTCAGCCATGCCTATCTTCTCGAGGTATTTGACAGCGGCCATCAGAGCTATTCCGCCGCATATGTTAGGCGTTCCAGCTTCAAACTTCCATGGAGGGTCATTCCAAGTTATGTCGCACTGCTCTCTTCCTTGGCTGAAAGAAACTTCCTTTATCATTTCCCCTCCGCCTTGGAACGGCTCCATCTTCTCAAGAAGTTCCTTTTTGCCGTAAAGCACGCCGATGCCTGTTGGCCCCAACATTTTATGCCCAGAAAAAGCCAGAAAATCCACGTCTAAATCTCTAACGTCCACGCTCATGTGAGGGACGGATTGCGCCCCGTCCACCAGCATCAAAGCACCGTGTTCATGGGCAACTTTGGCGATTCGTTTAACATCATTAATTACGCCGCTGACGTTTGAAACGTGACTTAGACAGGCAATCTTGGTTTTACTGGAAAATTTGCTTTCAAAATCCTCGTAATTCAATGTGCCATCAGGGTTCACTTTCGCGTATTTGATGGTGAAGCCGTTTATTTTTGAAAGAATTTCCCATGGGACGATGTTGCTGTGGTGCTCCATCAACGACACTAAAACCTCGTCGCCCTTTTTCAGGTTACGAAGACCCCAAGAATACGCAACAAGGTTGATTGCCTCGGTGGTGCCTCTGACGAAAACTATTTCCGCCGCGTCCTCCGCGTTTACGAATCGCGCAATCTTTTCACGGGCGTTTTCATGCATTTCTGTGGCTTCCTGAGAAAGCGTGTAAACTGCTCTGTGGACGTTGGCGTTATGATTTTCGTAAAAGTTTCTTATTGCGTCGATTACTTGTTTAGGTTTCTGCGTGGTTGCCGCATTGTCGAAATAGATGAGGGGGTTATTGTTTATTTTTCGCTTTAATATTGGGAAGTCTTCGCGAATCCTGTAGGGATCCAGGATTATTTTTCTGCCTCCAGCTTCAGCCTCTTTGCAAGCATTTTTGCCAGTTCTTCTTCTTCTAAAGCCTGTTTCTCCTCAAAAGTTAATTCTTGTGGCAGCCAAATCGGCGAGGAGCCCTTGTTCTGGTAATATTTTCTGATTGCCCGTTTCAAAGCACCTACAGCGAGGACGCCGCAGTGGAATTTGACGGTTGGCAAGCCGCCCACTGCCTCGGTCACTTTTTTCCATGTAACGTCTTTCCACGCAGCCTCAAGACTCATTCCTTTAATAATCTCGGTGACTATGCTTGAAGTAGCTATGTTGGCGGCGCAACCATAGCTCTCGAAAGACGCCTTTTCTATGATTTCTTGTTCGTTGATTTTCAGGTAGAAGGTTATCATGTCTCCGCATGCGGGATTCCCTGCTACAGCGGTAACCGTGGCGTCTTCCATTGGTCCTAGGTTTTTAGGATGCCTGAACAAGTCAAGAACTTTGGGGTTGTAGGGTAATGGCACACGCGACATTCTTAGTCAACTCCTGTAGAGCCAACTATCCCTCTTATCCTGTTTACAGCGTTAGGTAATACTTCTAGGACATAAGTTATATCTTCTTCTGTGTGGTACCGCGTAGTCTTCATCAATATGCTGCCATGAGCTTCACTGAATTTCCGACCTATGGCAACGAGAACATGACTTGGTTGAAGGAGTCTCCTGCTGCATGCGCTACCGCTGGACACATAAACGCCTTTAAGGCTTAACTCAATCGTCAACGCTTCACCCTCACACCGCAGGAAGCTTATGTTCGCGTTATCCGGAGCCCTTTTGTCGCCTTTTGGACCGTTGAGCTTCACATCAGAAAGTTCCTCAAATATGCCATCCACCAGTTTGTCCCTCAATCTGCGCATGTGATTCACATTCGCTTCGAAGTCTTGAAAAGCCAATTCGGACGCTTTTGCGAAGCCAACGATAAGCGGTGTGTTTTCAACTCCAGGCCAAAGCCTCTGCGTCCCTATCTGACCTTCCAAAATCTTGTCCACGTTCACGCCTTCTCTCGCATACAGCGCACCGATTCCGCGAGGTCCTAGAATCTTGTAGCTGCTTACAGTTGCCAAATCCACTTTCAGATCTTGCACGTTTAGGGGTATCCTGCCGTACGCGTCTGAAGCGTCTGTGTGGAAGATGACTTCTGGGTTTTTGTCTTTAACTATGTCCAACGCTTCTTTCACGGGTTGTATTGTTCCTATCTCGTTGTTAACTGTTGATACGCTCACCAGTATCGTCTCTTTATCTACGGCTTCTTTTAGTTTCTCAAGGTTGAGGAAGCCTTCCCTGTCAACTGGAATTTTGGTTGTGGTAAACCCAAACTTTTGCAGCAAGTCCGTCACGTGCAAGACGTTTATGGGCTCAATCTCCGAGATTACGATTTTCTTGCCTCTATTTTTATTGGTGAAAGCTGAACCCATTAGAGCCAAGTTGTTGGCTTCTGTTTCGCCTGGAGTGAAGTTTATTTCCTCGAGAATTTTGGAGCCTAAGAACCGCGCGATTTTCTGGGATGACTCCATTATTATTTCGAAGGCTTCCCAGCCCGGTTTGTGCGTGAGCGTTGGGTTGCCGTAAGCGCGCTGAGTGTAGTAGGGCAGCATTGCGTCAACCACTTCTTTGGGAACCATGCTGGAGTTCTCGTTGTCCAAGTAGACTTCATGCGTTATGCCTTCGTGGGCTTTGAGGAGTTCTCGAACGTTTTCAACCAAACAAACCACAACCTACAAGAGGAATAGAATACTTGTTTGCAACTAGTATTTGCAGTTCAAGTAGAAAAACATAACCGTAGAGGAGAAGTACTTTCGCTGAAAAGGAAGAAAATTAGTGCCTGTTTCATTGTCATCGATGCTTATCGACAAAATTGTTCTCCAAAAAAGTAATATGGCAAAATGAAGATAGCGCGAAAAGTGGTTTTAAGTTGCAGTTTTCTTCTTTTTCTTTAGTTCTTCTTTGTATTCTAAATAGAATTTTGCAGACATCCCTAACAACGCTATTTTCAGATCGCTGTTCCCATACTTTACCTTATACTCATTTTCATTTATAGAATATGCCCAGTCTACTACTTCCTCAGGTATCGTTAAAAGGAACTTGATGATTTGAGTTTGAAATGCAGATGCAAGTTTTCTGCCAAAATCTGAAGTATAAACAGTCAATGTCGCCGTTTTCAGTAAAGCTGAAATTGGATGCATAGCAATGAAGTTGTTCTTGCGTTCAACTGCAAGCTTAGCGAGCCAACTAAGGCTTGCTTCTTCTGACACTTTTAGAGAAAAAGTCGTTTCACTGCTTTCATTGGCTGGAACATGCATTGTATCCAGAAGAAGAAACTTTTCACTAACAATCTGCATCGCTGTACGGTCATCGATGGCTAATTCGCCTATTCTGACCATTTCCCTATCAATGTAAATTAATCCTTCAGAAGGATTCCCTGTTATCAAGAACTTCTTATTAAAACAATGCCTACCGAGATTTGGCATTACTTCAAATGCTCTGCCAAATACGCCATAGTCTTTTTCTGATAATGCTTTAATGATAAGTTGATTTAGTTTTTCGATGGTCGACTTAAACTCCCCTTCATCATGATTGTCAATTGCAAAAAAAGCTAACCCTTTCAGAGTCTCAATGATTTTTTCAGGATCTAAACTTTCCTTAACCCATTTGAGGTATGGAATTAACAAGAGTAAACAAATCACTGAAACTATAATGGATATGACATACCCAAGATTTGACCCCTGAGGTAACAGTATTGGAAAAAAGATTGAAAAAATGAAGAAGAGCATATAGTACAGGTGAAGGCCTCTGAACATCGCGATTTCTGATCGATACTTCTCTAGCTGTGTCGCTGCTATTGGAATTGTAAAAGCAAGGGCAAAAACAGTTGCGTTAATTTGAGAGATGGTTGCCAATATACTTCGGTCATAAATGTTCAGTCCAAAAAGTTGATCAGCAGTCGATATTACGCTAAGCAAGCTTTGGTAATTTGCGAATATTATTGACAATACAGGCAAAAGCACGAAGGAGCCAAATAAAGCCCATATTATTTTTGTATTGTGTCTATGAATAAACATCGCAACTGATGTACGTGTCCTAAAAAGCAATCTCGGAATCCATCCCCAAGGTTTACTTAAGGTAACGAAGTTTAGCATGCTTATCTGTTTGTGATGTTTGCAGCCACAACAGTTGTCCCTTACGAACCCGAAGGCGGCAGTGTTGATGGAAACCGATTCGCATTGGTATCTTGCATAATTGCATGACAGTCTCTTCATTCCCAAACTCGGGAGTCTAATCATTTGACCCAAAGGTGATATAGATACGTATTCAATTTTGAGATGCCGACACCAATTTCTCACAAGATACGGCTGGCTGTCTTCAATTCCAAGTCGAATGGCGTCGTCGATGTCAAAGTTGTATCGTTGTCCTTTTCTAGTCACTAATGCCCCATCACTTAGTGATGAAAGAGCGTTTTATAAGCATTTGGAAAACTAATCATTTTTCGGTAAAATTTTCTGCGAATAATATCAGCTGCCCTGATTAAATTGGTGCGGCAACCGCGTCAATATCTTTGTCTCGAAGAACCTGTCAATTTTCTGGTGATGATGTTAGTTTCTACAGGCATTCTAAGCGAATCTTGCCTGATGGCTAAATCTTATAAGTAAAAACCCAGCCACAATGACAATTGGGCGAAGACGATTGTTCAGAATGCATTATCGATGCTTTCACTGTCAAAAAGAAATGAAACAGGGTGAGTCAGCTATTGTCATCAACAATTTCACAGTTTACCATCCTGACTGTTATCCGAAAGAACTTGAGCGGATATATCAAGACATGGCTTTAATGCGAAACCATTACTTGAAAGACGCTGCTCAGCGTATTAGCAACTTTGCCGAAGCAACAAATTCTGGTTCCTTGAAAGACATGAAAGTATTCTATGATTTATGGGGTAAGCAGTTGCTTGTTTATGACCTACTTAAAATGACTGTCGGAGATGCTTATAAGGCGGGGGTAATCGGGTGGCTAGAAGAAACACGCTTGAAGAGAAAACTAACGCAGGCACGCAACATTCTTGTTGACATTCCTAATGAATACCGAGAAAACTACTCGGAAATTAAATACAAGATTCATGATCAAGAAAGATTTCCGTCTGAAGGATATGGTCAAGCATCTATTGATGAGTTAAAACAAGCAGAACAAAAGTCTATGAATAATATTCAGAGCAGTATAAGGAAAGTTTGTACTAGTAATACAGCGGTTCTTAAACGTCTTAGAGAGGTCTCTAGAAAAATGACGCTTGTTGAGACAAAGGAAATGAAAAAGCGAATAGAAGATAGCAGGAAAGACATTCAAATTCTCAAATAGGTTGATTGCCTTTGCTTGCATCCTGAATAAAGGCAAATTCGTGTGCGAGGACGGTTGCGAACTGGAAAACCTAAACACATAACCTCTTCGTATAGTTTTTCAAAGAATCTTATCTTAACTTTAAAGTAGAATAATTTATGCTGTCATCCAAAATATAGCGCAGAGAAGAACTATTCCATCACCCCATAACGTGCCAGAACCTATTTATAGTTTCTTTATATAAGGGGGCTATAGTCTTCTCCGAGCAGCTAGTCCAACTTATTTATACTTTAAATAAGGGGGCTATAGATTTTTCCGAGCACTAGAGAAAACCATAGAAACCAAACTATAAATCAGCTCTCCACATAATGTTGCTATAACAAACGAAACGATGGCGCATGCAAGTGAAAATAACAGAACTACCAGTGCCAGAACCACTAAAGGAAGTAACGCTCCGATCAGGCATCGCCGAATTGTATCCTCCGCAAGAAGAAGCCATACAAGCTGGCGTGCTTGAAGGCAAAAACCTTGTTTTAGCCAGCCCAACCGCATCGGGAAAAACACTGATAGCAGAACTCTGCGGTCTTAAACACATCTTAGAGAAGAACGGCAAAGTAGTCTATTTGACGCCGCTGAGGGCTCTGGCGAACGAAAAGTTCGACGAATTCAAAAAGTACGCTTCGATTAGGAAGGCTGATGGAAAACGGGTGAGCATAGGCATCAGCACCGGCGATTTCGACAGCAGCGACCCATGGCTGGAGAGATACGACGTAATAATAACAACCAACGAGAAAGCTGACTCGCTTCTGAGGCACAGAGCCAAGTGGATGGACGAGATTTCGTTGATAGTTGCCGACGAAGTGCACCTGCTAAACGAGGCGGAACGGGGTCCGACGCTTGAAGTTGTATTGGCAAGGCTTATGCAGATCAACCCAGAAATGCAAATTTTGGCGTTGAGCGCAACCATAAATAATGTTGAGGAAATCGCGGGCTGGCTCAAAGCTGGCTATGTCGTAACGGAGTGGCGGCCAGTCACTCTGAAAGAAGGCGTGCTCTTGCACGATGAAATCCAGTATAAAGATGGAGACGCTAAGAAAATCGAGAAAAAGACAAAGGATGCTGCCATAAATCTGGCTTTGAACACGGTGAAAACTGGTGGGCAAGCACTGGTTTTTGCGTCGACAAGAAAAAACTCCGCAGTGCTGGCGAAACACATTGCAGAACACATGGATGAAGTGTTGTCCAAACCCATTAAGAGGACTCTGGAACATGAAGCAGAAAAGATTCTGTCTGCAGGCGAAAGAACGCGAATCAGCGAATCACTTGCCGACCTTGTCAAGTGCGGCACGGCTTTTCACCACGCTGGCTTAGCCGGCGCACACCGCAGGCTAGTTGAGGATTTGTTTCGACAGGGAAAGATTAAGGTGTTGACCGCTACGCCAACGTTAGCCTTCGGCGTGAACCTTCCAGCACGCACGGTGGTCATTCAGGATTATAGACGTTGGGAGCCAGGCTACGGCTATTACCCGATAAGCGTTTTAGAGTACAAGCAGATGGCTGGTCGAGCTGGAAGACCCAAGTACGACAAGGTAGGCGAAGCGGTACTCATCGCCAAGACTGCTGACGAAGCAGATTATTTGATGGACAACTACGTTCTCGCGCGTCCAGAGAGAATATGGTCACGCCTTGCCGTCGAAAGGATAATCAGGGGTCACGTTCTCGCAACAATCGCTTCGGACTTTGCTCACACGGAAAACGGCATCTACGATTTTTTCGGAAAAACCTTCTACGCCTATCAATACGACGTGAAAGCCATCAGGAGCATCATAGCTAAAATTCTGAAATACCTGTATGATGAGGAAATGCTGGACCTTGCTGGAGAAAACATTTACGCCACAAAATTTGGAAAACGAGTAAGCGAGCTGTACATAGATCCAGTTTCAGCGGTTGTGATCCGCGATGCACTTAGGTACAAGCCTGCTTACTTGACAGACCTGAGCTTGCTGCATTTGATTGCACACACGCCAGATATGGGTCCGATAATGAGACCTTATGCGCGCGAGCTGGACGAAATGGCGGTGCTTATGGAAGAGCATCGAGAAGAATTTTTCGTGGAAGTGCCAAACGAGTGGGAAGACCACATAGCTTACGAAGAGTTTCTAGGCGAAATAAAAACAGCCATAGTTTTGAAAAGCTGGATTGAAGAAACAAGCGAAGATACGCTGATAGAACGGTTCAGAGTGCAGCCCGGAGACCTTTATAGGATTATTGAAAACGCGAAATGGCTACTCTACGCTACGCATGAGTTGGCGACGCTTCTTGGGAACAGAGAGATCCAGCCCTTAGCCTTCGAACTCATAGAGCGAGTAGCTAAAGGAATAAAGAAAGAGCTGCTGCCAATAGTCAAGTTGGAAGGAGTGGGTCGCGTGCGTGGACGCATAATATTCAATGCGGGATACAAGACAATCGAAGACATAAAACACGCTGAGTTGGCTGACTTGACAAACCTACCATTAATAGGGCCAAGACTAGCTAAGAGAATCAAAGAGCAAGTTGGTGGTTTTGTCAAAAAAGAAACATGGGAGAAACTTGAAAAAGGCGAAGAGTGGAAACAAAAAGCACTAACGGAATACTAGATTCTGCAACGCTGCTATTAGAAGTTAGAGATGGAATGAGATTTGTGCACCAAAAAATGAGAGATGTCCTTTAAAGTTGTCAGTCTTCAATAACAAGAATCTGGATCTTCCGTGAAATCAGGTGAACTCTCCTTCTAAGCATGCATGTGTAACAGCTCTATTATGGCTCCGAGCTCGCTTTTCGAATCAGTGTAAACATAGCAGCCTCCTTTAAAGTCTCCCTTTTGCTCTGCTCTGATACCCATTTTCCTGAACCTTTCCAATGTTTCTTCCAAGTTTTCAACGTGAAAGGCTATGTGATGTATTCCTTCGCCATGCCTATCTAGGAAATCCTGCCAAGTGCTTGGGCCATCAACAGGTTGAATAAGCTCTATTTCTATATTTTCCAGATTTAAGAAAGCCAGTTTGGCCTTGCCTTTAGACGGCTTGCCCCTGAACGTCATGCGTGTTGATTCCAAGTCTTCAGTTTCTGCTATTGACGGTTTTTCCAAGCCTAAAAGCTCCGACCAAATAGCAATGGCTTTCTCGATGTCTTTAACCACAATTGCTATCTGAGTTACACGTTTTAAATTATCACCACTCAAATTGTTCACGTCTCCACTGACTCACTTGAGTTGGTGCTTTAAAATAAAACCTTATCCCTGCAAACTAAAAATCGCTTATAGCAACGCTTTTTCACAGGGGTTATGATTTCAGTTTGGCTGTGAACTCTGCCTGTTTCAGCGCAGTGCCCAGATAGTTCTTCGGATTCAAAGCTTCACCTATTTCTTTTTCGCTTAGTTTACTACGTACAAACTTGTCTTCGAGTAGAATCTCTCTGAAGTGTCGCTTTTCAAGCTCGCTTTTGATGGTTAACTTCCTAAGCAGCTCGTGAGCTTCTTGCCTATTCACGCCTTTCCTTGTCAGAGCCATCATAACAGCTTCCGACATGGCGCGTCCCTGAGTCAAATCGATGTTCCGCAGCATTCGTTGCTCATCGACCCGCAGGTTAGCCACGATATCGCTCATCAAAAAGAGTATGTAGTCAGCTAGGATGCATGCTTCTGGAAGGATGAAACGTTCAGCCGAAGACTGGGTTAAGTCCCGTTCATGCCATGTGACAACGTTCTCGAGTGCAGGAGTGACGAGGCTTCTGACGATTCGGGCTAAACCGCAAATCCTTTCACAGGTTTCAGGGTTCCGCTTGTGAGGCATGGTGGAACTGCCAACCTGCTTTTCCGCTTCAAAAGACTCGAAGAGTTCTCCAATTTCGGGTCGCTGCAACTCGCGAATTTCCGTGGCGAAATTTTCCAGCGAAGAAGCGAGTGTGGCTAGGAGGCAGACAAGCTCGGCGTAGCGGTCTCTCTGCACGATCTGCGTGGAAATCTCCGCAGCACGAATACCCAGCCGCTTCATGACGAGTTCTTGAATGCGCATGGCGTGTTCGCCTAAACTGGCTTGGGTGCCAACTGCGCCGCTCATCTTTCCAACCAAAACGCGTTTTCTGCATTCGCTTAGTCTTTGGATGTGCCGAGAGATTTCACACGTCCAAACTGCGAACTTGAACCCCAAAGTAATAGGCAGCGCGTGTTGACCGTGCGTGCGACCCATCATCATTGTGTCCTTATATCGTGCGGTCTTTTTTTGCAGGATGCTCTTTAAACGGGTCAGTTTTTCCTCGATAAGATCTAACGCATCTTTCAACTGTAGTGCATTAGCTGTGTCTACGATGTCATAGCTTGTGGCGCCAAGATGCACGTAAGCACCGCTTGATCCACACGCTTCCGCTAGTGCGCGGACTAAAGCGGCAACATCGTGTTTTATCTCCTTTTCAATGGCTTTTATGCGATCTAATTTGACATGTTGCAAAGAGGCTGTAGCCGCGATTTTTTCAGCGTCCTTCCGTGGTATATTGCCAACTTCGGAGTGCGCCAACGCCAAGGCCGCTTCAACATCAAGCATTTTCTGAACACGCGTTTCTTCCTCGAAGACTCTGCGCATCTCAGCCGTTCCGTAACGGCCTGTGTCTATGGGTAAAATCGGCAACTCATTATCCCTCGACAAGAAGATACACAGATTAAAGATTAATGTTTTACCACAACAATAACAAAATAACACTGAACTTGAAAGGTCACAGGAGCACGAAAATGATAATCGCGGTGTTGGACAAAAGAGGCGAAGACGCAACGAGGACAGTCGTTAGAGTGCTTAAGTCGTTACACGTAGAGCACGCTGACGGTTTTGGATTAGCAACGCCGTTGATGTTCACGATGGAAAAAGACGCTGAGGCCTTGCAAAACCAAGACGTAAACTCGCCCGTATCGGTGGGCTACACTTTTTCAAAAATTCTCCCACAAGATGAGCCACAACATGCGCGGTTAGAGAACGCAGCGCTTGTGTTTGAAGGAAGAATATACTCGCCAACGCGAAATGCTTCAGCAACAGGGATTGTTGCCAAAAAACTAAAACAAAATCGTGACAAGGCAGTTGAGGCGCTGTTTGATGAAATTGAGGGTGACTTTTCATTCATTATAGCGGAATCGCAGAGAATCATCGCGGGAAGAGATCCCGTAGGTGTCCAACCACTATACTATGGCGAGAACAGAATCATCGCTGCCCTTGCCTCGAACCGAAAAGCCTTATGGAAACTCGGAATAAAGAAAACTCGGTCCTTTCCACCAGGGCACTTGGCACTTGTTAGCCACGAAGGCTTCAAATTCAAACCTGTCAAGACGCTTGTTTACTCAAAGCCAAAACCGATAACCATGCAGAAGGCAGCGGAAACGCTGCAAAAACTACTGGAACTCTCTGTCCGCAGACGAGTTTGGGGATTGAAGGAAATCGCGGTGGCGTTCTCTGGAGGATTAGACAGCAGCCTGATCGCGTTTCTAGCTAAAAGATACTGTGCTAACGTTCACTTGATTCACGTAAGCTTGAAAAACCGTCCTGAAACGGAAGAAGCGAAGAAAGCAGCCGACGAATTGAAGTTACCCATACATGTTTACCTATTCAGAGAGGGAGATGTTGAAGAGGTAGTTTCTAAAGTCGTAGAACTTATTGAAGAACCCGATCCCGTCAAGGCGAGCATTGGGATACCATTTTATTGGACGGCGGAGCAAACAGCGAAAACAGGATTTAAGGTACTACTTGCTGGCCAGGGTGCTGATGAACTTTTTGGAGGTTACCAACGCTACATTAATGACTATTTATTGTACGGAAAGGGAAAGGTGAGAAGAAATATGTTTAATGATGCCGTTGAGCTTCATGAAAGCAACATCGAAAGAGATGTGAAGATCTGCAGTTTTCACAACGTGGAGCTACGTTTGCCCTTTGCATCATACCAAATTGCCAACTTTGCCATAAACCTCCCTGTAGAATTAAAGATTGAAAAGAAAGCGGATTCACTGAGAAAACTCGTGTTGAGAAAAGTCGCCGACAATATAGGCCTGCCTACATCAATAACGAAAAAACCTAAAAAGGCGGTACAATACGCTACGGGGATAAATGATGCTCTCAAAAAAGTGGCGAAGAAACAAAAGGTAACAGTGAAAGAGTACGTGAACAAACTTTTTCTAAATCAATATGACCAAAAAAGCTGAAAGGGAATAGGCAAAGAAAGTAAGAAAGTTTCGGATATCTCTTGGGAGAAAACAGGTCAGACGCAACAGCTAAATCTTGGATCGCGAAGCGGAAACTCACTCGATAACCTGAATGGCACCTGAAGGACATTGGACTTCGCATGCTCTACAGACTAGGCACTCTTCGGGCTTGACGGGGACGGACTTGGACTCTTTGATCTCGAAAACTCCTACGGGGCAAGTGTTTACGCAGGTTTCGCATCCATTGCACTTGTCATTTTCGACTATTATTTTTACCATGTTTTATACCTCTTGTAGGTTTTGTTGAAAAAACAAGCAGATGGATAAAAGTGTTTAGGTCTGTTAGCGAATTTCTTCACGTAGTCTTAAGAGGATTCCGTTGATTGTTGTCTCAGCTTTCTCTTTTCGCCGCTGGTAGTCCGCGAGAAATTTCTTGTATTCCTCTAGCGAGAGTTCGCCTCTTCTATGGCGAGTTTCAACGCTGCTAGTGTTTGTTTCAACTTCATTGAGTTTGGTTTCTGCAATATCAAGCTGCCGAATCAAATCCGCGTATTTACCGCCCGCACTGCGAAAAATCGACCTCAATTCAGCGATGTTCCTGGATAGCGCATCGAAGCGAACCTCCAACGTTCTCCGTTGCACTTTATATCGGCGTCTCGGAATCTTGCCTTTCTGCGCTCTTATGTCGAGGAACTTCAACTCTGAAGCTATTCTGTTTTTCTCTTCGTACGCCTCGGTGAAGGCTCTAACGTGATCTGGACTAAGGCCAACGGGTAATTTTGGCACTACAATTCTCGGCGGTGCTGAAGGTTTAGGTCTTCTCCAAAAAGCTACAATTGTGCATCCGACCGTCATTAACGCCCACACCCATATAGTGGGACGGAAAGATAGCCACAGAGGGTTATATTCGTACGTAATCTGCAAAGCGTTCTCTGAAGGAAAAACATCGTCTATGTAGCTGACGCCTTCTCTGTTAATTGACAATTTTTCTTGAAAGATCTCTCTACTTAAACTTAAGGAAGGGTCTATTGAGGAGAGTTGCGGCGTTAGAAATCGTGCACCTTCGGGAAGAACAATGGTGACAGAAGCCTCATCAACATAGTAATTAAAATATGGGAAAAGATCAAAATCCAAGGCAAAGCGGGTGGCCTGTTCAGAAGACACGCTGGGCAAAGTGTACTCAGCCGTCACCAATGTGGATTCGCCGCTGTTTAGAGACGATATGAAAGTGACGTTGACCAAGTGCGTGCTGGCGTTGCTAGTTAGAACTTCAACAGTCAATGCCCTGCCGAATTCATCTCTTCCAGCAATGTTTGAAGCGTTAGGAGGCAAACTTATTTCAAGAGAATCGAGACTGCCTGTTGAGTTGTTAACAATGCGGTAACTGTCAGAAGCCACTATATCTCCTAAAGGACTTATTGTGATTATGCGATCTAGTTTCTTTATGTCGATTATTTGAAGACTATCGACGGGCAGAAAAGCGGCAGATGCGGGTGAATATGTGAATGCGGCCAAGTTTTCCTTAACGAAATTAGTTGTGTCAACGATTCCGTCGTCTTTCGTAACTGTCACGTCTATTGCGCCACCCGGAAACACAAGGGTAACATTACAATCGGCCACTTCTTTCACAAAACTAGGGTAAGCTGGGAAATCGACGCTGAACAATCTGGTACTCGCATCGTAACTAACAAGGTCATTTGAAAGAATAAATATGACAGTAAAAACTTGAGGAGATCCTTGTGGAAAACTAATGTTGGCACCGTAAAAACCGCTTCGGTCTTCCAATGACACGCCAAGACTCATTGGAAGAGTGTTATTTGCGTCGTCGTAAGCCACGCCTTTAAGGACGTGGGAGCCGTACTTGTATGGAAAACCTATCAGGAAACCACCCGTTAATTGCCCAGTCACTTGGATGGTGTCGCGTATGACCATGTGCCCTGAGTACATGACCTCAACTTGATGGTCAACATGCTGCATACTGTAGCCAGCATCCTGAGCTGAAGCTGTTCTAATGTTAAGAGAAAAGGGCAAGAACATAGCCAGTGAAAAAACCATAAGAGCAATGATCGCGATGATTCTCTTCACTTGAATTCCCCGGTTTAAGGTTTCTCTATTTTACTCGCCAGCTTATTTATTTACTTTTAGAATAAGACAATGCTATGCCGCCATGTATTTAGCGTTTCGGCAAATAGAAGAAGGATTTACAAAACGGCAAACTCTGGAAAGCCTTAGCAAAGTCCGCCTTGTTTAAAATAGTAGTTCTCTTCTTTCTTAGGACCAAAACTTCTCACGCCTTCTTTCTTCAGTTGCTTTCTGAGTTCCTCAGCGTATTCCTTGGTCAGTTCGCCCCTCTTCTCCAAGTATGCGATTATTGATTCTGCCTCTGTTTCTGTGTCGCATCGTCGTATGAAATCCACAACCGTTGGATTATAATGGCGAAACTTGTCAGACAACGCTTTTTCGGCTGCGTCAGAATCGGTTCGAACAGAATTTACCGCGACTTTGCTGTCTCCAAGTTCAAGTTCCTTCGATAGATTCGGAAACATTTTCTTAAGCGATTTTTTGTTGATTCCCACGGGTGCAATCCTCAAACAAAGCTATCCTCGATAACAATATGGAAGTGCATCTTTAAGTGCCTTTTTCCTGAAAAGCGGAGCTTGTTGCTGAAACAGAATCGATACAATGGTTTGACAGAAACTTAGAGTGGAATAAATTGTTGCGCCGGGTTTTCTTTAAGTAGCCTTTCTAGCTCTTGAATGTTAAGGCCTTTGATTTCATCTCCGAAAATCGCGCATTTTCTCTTTCGACTTGCTTCCTCTAAGCTTCGGACAACGATTTCAATTCTTTGCTTCCCCAAAGTTTCTGTGTATATATGGAAGGAGCTTTCGGTTTTTCCTTGTTTAGTTACGGTGGTCCACTCGGTTTTAGAAACTTCAAAGCCATTTGCCTTGAGGAGATTCACGATTTCGCCGGGCGAATCATGATGCAAGGCTATGTCGATATCGCTTCCTTGATGGGTTGCCCCACGCCAAACGCTCCCAATTAAAAGGGGACCATACGCCGCGAGAATTTTCATTGTTTTTAAGGCTTCGTTGCGCATTTGGATTAACCGTTCTTTTCTGGCTGGCCCTTCGTTTTCCTCGGCGATTCTGTCAAGTTCCAAGGCAACTTCAAGGTTTGTTGGGAGAAAGTGAACGCCCAAAGTTTTTGCAGCTTTCAATTTGGCTTGTTTATATTCCTTTTCCGCTCCGAAATAAAGTAGGGTGGCAGCTTCCCTCGCGATTTTATACTTTAAATCTGCAGAATTAGTGTTCAATTCTTCACCGTGCGCCGAATAGATCAGCGTTTAAGTATTTGTTCGTACAGCTCCAGTGTTTTTTCAGCGATTTTGTTCCATGTGAATTCGTTGAGGACTCTCTTTCTGCCGTTCTTTCCAAGCCATTTCCGTTTTTCTGGGCTTTCTAGGGCACTTGTTATACCCCATGCAATGTCCGATGGGTTGTTAGGATCTATGTGGTAACCGCATTGTTCTTCACCGCAGCAGACGACTATCTCGCGCATTCCGCTGACTCCCACCGCGCCCACGACCACTGGGCGTTCCATGCTCATTGCCTCAAGGGCGACTATGCCGAAAGGCTCATAGAGACTCGGAAACGCTGCGACATCACACGCGGCGTAATGAAGGATGCGTTCTTCTTCGGAAATAAAATCGAAACGAAATTTCACGTACTCGTCTAACCTCATGGTTCTGACCAAATTTGTCAAATATTCTTGCAAGTCGCCTACGCCCACGATAACTAATCTTGCCTTTGGAAACTTGGGCAAAATATGCGGCATAGCCATAATCAGTTTGTCAACGCCTTTGACGCCCACGAGCCTTCCGAGAAAGAGAATCATAAGGTCGTCATCTTTTAGACCGTAATATTCCCTGATTTTCCGTGTTTGTTCTGCAGATGCGCTCTCTGGGTTGTATTTTTTCGGGTCAACTCCGTTATAGCTCACGCATATCTTATCCCGTGGGAACCCAAGCTGTATCAGCTCATCTTTCATGGCGTATGATACCGTTACTATTATGTCTGCTACGTTGGCTCCGCGCAGTTCGATGCTGCTTACGACGCTGGAACCGTTTCCGAGGGTTCTTCCCTTTTCGGTTGAGTGAACGTGGAAGGCTAGAGGCAGTCCGACTTCTTTCTTTACCGTAACTCCACCTATTACTGAGAGCCAGTCATGTGCAACCACAACGTCATATTTCATGCCTTCTTTCCTGATGAGTTCATTGACGAATTTTGATGCAGTTAGATAATTGTAGACGAGGAGTTTGCCGAATAAATGCAGTCCTCTGCCCCACTTTTTGATGTCCTCCGCGATTACGTCAGGCAGCGAATCCGAAACATCGATGTGTAATGGACGATGAATTTCTATGCCGCGCCAAATTTCTCTCGTTGGAAGTGTGCCAGCATCATCATTCATCGTGAAAACAGTCACATCGTGATCCATTAGAACAAATTTACGCGTCATTTCAGCAACGTAAGTTCCCAATCCACCGACAATTTTAGGCGGATACTCATAAACAAACACGGCAATCTTCATTCTTGGTTTTCACCGTTTTCCAGTTAGCATTACGTATCTTCGCACTAAAACTTTGTGTATTTCACGTCAACGAAAACCACTGAATAACCCGCAGAGACTGTATGGAAAAAAGCTGGGAAAGTTTGATTAGCCCGTGTGCACATATAATCAATGAGTGTGGTTGCAACAAATGAGTTTATCACCTATCAAGCGCGAGATACTGGAAACTATGTTATTGCACGGCAAACACGTAAGCGCCGCGCAGATAGCCAAAGAATCCGAAAAAAAATTTCCCTCAGTTATGATGCACCTGATCGGGCTTACCCGCATGGGGTACGCAAACTCGCCTGAAAAAGGACAATACGCTATAACGGAAAAAGGCAAAAAAGCCCTCGGCATACCTGAAATTAATAAAGAAATCGCTAGAGCAATATTAGCAGACACTTCACGTGATAAAGCATTTCACTTTTACGCGGGCATAGGAAAACCGTTAAGCCTCTACGCGCATGGCCTTCAAGATTTCTGTGACAAGATCCTGAAAGTTGGTGTAGACTCGATAGAATTTCACGTAAACCGCGGAGATTTTGAGTCTTGGTTCGCAGGACTCGGCGATGAGGAGCTGGCAAGAAAAACAGCGTTGCTGAAAGAAAAGAAGATGGCTGGAGAGGAACTGCGCAGAAAACTGCATGAGATTGTGGAGAATCGATGCTTAGTATTAGCTAAATTGATCTAAGACACGCAATCTGCCTGAGTGATTCGGCTACTCCTTTACGGGCTTGAAACGTTTTCCAAGCTTTTCCAGAATTTGCTGTAGGTTGTGTACTCCATCAAAAATATGATTTTTGGAGAAACTATGAAATAATAAGAGCTGCATAATCAAGTGCTGGAGATGTTAGCGGTGAGCGAGGTCAGAGTGGTTTCGGTGAAGATTCCAGAAGAAGTTTATCACGAGATGGTCTTACGCGTTCCAGAAGGGGATAGGAGCAATTTTATCCGCGAAGCCATAATCGAAAAGCTCCAGAAAACGCCTAAAGCGGACAAGCTTCTCGAATTGGAAGAAAGAATGGGCAAGATTGAACGTGAGTTTGGAGAAGTCAGGAAGTACCTTGCGGACTTGGAATTGCTCACGTACCAGCATGGGAAAATAAACCCGCACACGTTCTGCATCGACGAAACAGACCATAAAATAATGGATTACCTTTTACATTACAAGGGCGCAACCACGCCAGAACTGGCGGATTACATGAAAACGAACAGGTGGCTGATCCTGAACAGGTTAAGGAAAATCCAGAGAAACTCGAAGAAGCAGCTTGGAAAATCCGTGATAGACTATTACGCTGGCGAAAAATCTGGAAAGAAAAAAGCTTGGTGGATAAACGAAGAATTAATTCAAGAATAAAGGCGATTAGCTTAAGTTTTGAAGCCTAATTAATCTGGTTGAACGGGCCCGTAGCCCAGTACGGATTAAGGCGTCGGCCTCCGGGCGCTTCTGCGAGGGAAAGCCGAAGAACAGGGGTTCAAATCCCCTCGGGCCCGCTCCCATTTGGGGCCAAGTTCCCAGCAACTCATATATCTCAAAGGCTCTTGCACAGCATTATGGCTAGGGCGCGCTGAATATGGAATGTTTATGGTTAGGTTTCCTCAACCCCACAAGAATGATGCTCATCGCAAAGTTCTGCACATGAAATTTCGTTGTCCTGCCAAAACTAGGCATTTATCTTCCTAGGCGGTAGAATCTTGTCCACAAAGAGTCAGGTAAAGTTTGACGGAAACAGAGCATTCTCGTTAGTTGAAGACGCTATGAAGGTTGAGTTTAGGTCTTGGTTCCACGTAATCGAGAGGTATCGTCCATTCGCGTACCAGTGTGCGAGGTTCTCTTTTTCTGCGCCTGCAGCGTTTGGCATGTTGTTGAAAGCATCGTAAAACTCGCTGGCGTCATAACTGGAGTCCCACTTGATGTTCCATGTGAAAAGGAACTCGTCGCCTCTTTCGTAGTAGGTGAAGTTGTCTCCAGACCAACCTGCAGCGGCTTTCTGCGCTTCGCTTTCATCAAGCCAGTTATCCAGCATTATCTGAATGAAGAATTCGCCGTAACGGTCATTTCTTACTTGGCTCCAGTCGTTTTCGGCTAGCTCTGGCGCTGCAACTTGCTGAGCGGTTTCGTTTGCGAAGTACTTGCCAGGATGAACTACTTGCTCGGTGGTGGTGGGTGGGTTCGCATACGCTTGGTTCACGCTTATCCAGCCGCCTTTCTGGTAAATTGCGTTGACGTATGGTTTGCCGTAATCGTAGGGAAAGTAGTTAAGGTATGAGATTGTGCTTGGAAGGTCCAAGTGAAGCTCGTTGAGCATTTCGTTACTCAGCAGGAACCACGGCACCTGGTCAACAACAACATTCGCTAGGCTGGTTTCGGCTTTAGTTTGGTTTTTGTAGTAGTCACCCGTAAAGGAAGCGTCACCCTCAATTAATGCGGCATGAGCTTTGTTGCCGTCAAATGTGGATGGGGTTTGGGGCATGTGGAATTGACCCTGCATGATGTGGGTTAGTTCGTGGACGAAAGTTGCTGTGGCGTCAGGCTGTATGAAGGGGTCGAAGTTCTCTCTCACAATGTATATTTTGCCGTTCCAGCTTGCGGCGCCGAAGTACCCAGCCCAATCAACGTTTGCCTGGTAGAGGCTGGCGTTTTCGGGTATCATGAAAAGTGCTTTGTAGACTTTTTCTTCCCTTAGGATGTTGGTCAAGTCTGGTTCAGCGTAGCCCTTCCCCCAGGTGTCAATAGCCCACTGTCGGGTGACGACTACGAGTTCCACTCTGGAGATGGTTACGTTTCTTATTTGTTCAACTATGCCATAGGCTTGTTGGAAGCTTTTTTGGGCTTGTTTGGTGTAGTCGTCGACAAGCAACTGAGCTACGCCGAAGGCACTCACTAGAAGAACGGCAACGAGGCAAACCGTAACAGTGATAAGCCCTATTTTAGAGTTCGCAGCTGCTCACCTTAGACATTGAAAGCTTGAGATTGGGGAAAAATAAAGTTTGCCTCAAAAACTTAAAAAACCTAAACGGTAAAAATTACGCAGATTCTTGATGTTCTGTTGCGCCCATAGAAACTTGTGTCCCCTCTGAGGTTTCAGCCTATATATAAGGGGGCTATAGTCTCCGAGAGCACATTAAAACCTTGACTTTCCACAGTCACTCTTGCTTTCCGCGCTTGTGCCTTTTGCGATAGTCTTCAGCAGTCGGAAAAACTTCCCTTACACGCTCAAAGCGTTTCTTTGCGTTAATCCTGTTCTCTAACGCAATCACACCCTTTGGCCTGCTGAATTTCTCTACTTTGCCGTCTTCTCTTTTTCTCGTAATCTTTATGCAGTCATCAACCATACAGCTCAAGACGCAAGCACCGCAATAGACGCATAAATCCTCAACAACCCCAACTTCGCCTAGTGCCCAGTACAACGCGTTGGTCGGACATGCTTTAATGCACAGTTTGCACTCCAGTCCCTGGCATGTCCGCTTATCCACGCTGATGCTTCCTTCCGCAAAAAACTCTTTTACGCCCGAAGACGCCAAAAGCTCTTCTCTCCGCTTCTTTTTCGCCTTCTTTCCACTATCCGACAGCAAATCGAATATGTCAACGCTAGAAGAGCTTTCTTTAGGCATCTGTATCACCTAACCAATTATGGCTTATAGCCTATAATAATCGTGAATTATAATTATTTATCTAACCTCAACAACAAAAACCGACGTGCAAACGCTCGAAACAAAGCCCTTATAATCCAGACAAGCATCTTCTCCAAGTCGTGAACGCAAAATGTGCGAATTCAACGTTATCCTAAACGGAAAAACCCAATTCAAAGATGTGACCTACGCAAAAACCGAAAACAGCAACGTCACCGTCAGAAACGTGCTGGGTGAAGCAAAAGAGTTCAAAAACTGCAAAATCACCGAAGTTGACGTAAACGCAACACGTTTGGTCTTAACTGTCATAAAACCCTAAGAACAACACACTCTCTCGTTTTTTCAAGCTCTTCAGCACTTAAATGCTTTGCAGTATGGCGAATTGGTTGCCTTCTGGGTCTAAGGCTAATGCCCACCAGCCTACGCCTGGAACCTCCATCTTTGGAACGATGACTCGCCCACCTAAAGCCTCGATTTTTTTGACGTATTCGTCCACGGATTCTACAGCAATGTAGTTAACAGGTTTATGCTCTGGATTTTGCCTTTTCATCATCCCACCATTAACGCCAGGCCGCTCAGGCATGCCCTTCTCATTAACAGGCACAGTCTCTATACCGTAGTATTCTACTGGTCCAGGCATCTTCTCGATCTTCCACCCGAAAAGCTCACTATAGAACCTTCTGAGTTTTTCCACATCATCTGCGGGAATTTCAAAGTGCACAACAGTGTGATCCATAACAACTCACCCTGTACCAATTCTGCGAGGTTGAAATAAAAGACTTGTCCAATTCAGTAGCTGTTGTTTGCAAGCAAAAATTAAAGAAAAGAATAGGGATTATACAACAAAAAGAAAAATTGGTTTTTAGGGTTGCCATTTGTCTATTATGTATTTTGGTATTTCTGAAGAGTCACGTGGCCCCACCAAGACTTTCCAGCCGCTGAGCTCTTCGATTTCCCCGCTTATCCGCGACGCCTTGCCTGGAATAATGAGTTTTCTGTGCTTCACTTTGCTTTCCACGCCAGAAGCCTTTATGGCGTCAGTCACTTTATCCGCCGTCAGCTTGCGCCCTGCAACTCCGCTGTCCACCGACATGCCTTCAGTATCCACAACCACCAAGTACGCGTTCATCTTAGAGTTTTCAATGTCCGAAGCCACAGTGTAATACGTCAACGCGAAGTTCGTAGTGAAGAACACAGGCGAATTCTCGTCAGGAGTGCCGAACACCTTCAAGCCCGGCTCCACAGCCACAGGCTTCCGCGGGTCAGTGTAAATGTTCTGTCGCAACACCGTGTTGGGAAGCTGCGCCCACCCGTCAGTCCCGTGCATCACAAGGACATCCGCGTAGCGGACAATAAGCATAGTCGCCAAGTAAGCCTCACGCCACTTCACGATCTCGTCAGCCGTCTCGCCCTTGTTCATCCAAGCAACCAATGGAACACCCATCAACGGAAACCCAGCAAACTCCTCACCGCCTTTGCACGCAGCCCTGCGCAGCATAGTAAAATTGTTCAACGTGTCAGCCAAACCATCATTCAAGAAAGTGCCAGGATCCAGAACCAAATCCTGCACGCCATAAGCCAGCAACGTCTTAGCCAAAGACACTAAAAGGCTCAGGTCATTCGGCGCGGAAACCACCAATGGGCAATTGTAAATCAACGCCAGCTCAGCCATGTCCTTCCAGTTATCCATCGTTGCCGCGTATAATAATGGCCTCGCGTTCGGCGCAGCCGTCAACCCTGCCTCAAGAACATTCGCGTTCAACGAGCACAGTATTAACGGCAAACCAGTGGTTTCAACCACCTTCTTGACGGCTGCCTTGAACTTCTCAGGTTCACCCGACGTGGAGCGAACAGCAATCATGTCCAACTTGAGCGTGTAGCCGATGTATTCGTAGCTGAACTGCTCCGTGCGCTTTATGCGGTTCACAATCTCATCTTCAGGCATTTCATCCGTCACGTCAATTGCGATGGCTGTCGGATTGAAGTACGTGAACTCGTGGCGGTACATGACGAGTTTTCCGCCGAGCTTAACGGCTTTGTCGCCAACGCCCACAACCACTTCCTTAACCGCGGGTTTTAGCATGTCCTTCAGCTGCTTGTAAGCCTTCTCGTTCTCCTTCTTCAACAACGGCGGACACTGCTCAAGCGTCACTTCGCGGTTCACAAGCTTAGCGGCGAAAGCCATGCAGTTCTCTTGACCGCACTCTTTGCAGTTGGTCTTGGGAAGAAGCTTGTAAACGTCTATAGGGCTGAGTTCCTTTACTCCAATTTTGCTTTTTCCTTCTCTTTCAGTCATACCTTCACGGCTCCAAACAGTCCTATTGTTTCAGGGTAACCCAGTCAACGAACTTGCAGGCATCAGCTTTTTTGCCGCTTACCAGCTTGGCAGTAACGTCCTTCAACGTTTTCACCGCAGCAGGATGCATCATCATAAACAAGTCCACACCAGTGAGCAACAGCGTCAACGCGGTAATCACTTCCCAAAGCGGACCCCTAAGCTCGCGGGGCTCCCACTCAGGCGCCATCTTCAGCCACGCTTCCCGCGCAGCCCAGGCGTTTGTGGTGCCAGAAGACATGGGATGCGCAAGTTCAACGTCACCCATCAAGCCCGCAAGCCTAGCCCTCTCCATGTTGGTGAACGCGTAGTCCAAGCCGTAACCAAGCGCTGCTGTCGTCAAGTCCATAACAATGTCCTCTCTGCCCAAGAAATCGTATAATCTGCGGTTAAGCTCGCGAGCCAAGTTCAAATCCATGGGCGTAAAGGACAACGCCACGTGCCCATTCTTCTTAACAAACTTTGCGCATCGTTCAACATCCATGTCCCGCGTAATTGAGCTTATCAGGAAACGTTCACCGGCAAAAGTTTCAGTGATTTCCGCGAAGACATCCGCATCCTTAACTGGGTCACCGCAACCGCCAATCACCAAGGGCACGTCAACAGCTTGCGCAACCGCCTCCACTGTTTTAACCGCGTCCTTCGGCTTAGCATCCTTCAGTAACGGGTCAATGCTGATTAAGTGAACCGTAACCATGTCGGCACCGAACTTTTCAACCGCAAGCTTAGCCCAAGCCGCAGGGTCGCCAACAACGTCCTTCACGTGCATTTTCACAGCTTTGGATAAGGGAATTTCCATGTCGAAAACGTCAAGCGTAACCACAGGCGGATGCAGCATTGGCCGCTCAAACGTGTAAAAAGCAGGCGCAGTCTCGCCGCCGATAATAATTGATTTTCCGCGTGTTCCGCCTTCGCCGCGGGTAGCGCCGAGCTTCACTTCAACTATCTTGTCAGCATAAGTCTCAACTGGAGGCACAAACTGCGCCATAATCAACTCTGAAGGCTTAGCCTTCAGGGAAGGATTCGCTTTTAGCTTGGGCGTAACTTGCCTTGCTATGGCACCAGACTCCAGCCACAACTCTAAGTCGCCTACTTCCATCTCGAAGTCTTCCAGCTCAATCTCCTGAAATTTCGCCAGCAGCTCCAGCAAGTCAGGACTGAGCTTCATGCCAGAAGCGTTCTCGTTCTTCTTTTTTGCAGCCAACAGGTTCACCTCTTCCTATGATTTCTCGCTTTTTGCTGAGCGGATGATGACTTTCTTGGCGTAGATCTTCGCGTCTTTCAGGATTATCTTGAAACCGCCCGCCATTATCGGCAGAGTTGCCGCTGTGGCAACAGGCATCATTGCTCCTTCTTCCTCTTTTGCTTCTGCAGGTGCAGCCTCTTCAACCGCCGCCACTTCTTCCTTCCATTTCGTTACAACAGGGTGACCTTTCTCTTTTAGGAAAGCTTTCAAAGCGTCGATGTTCTGCGCGCCCTCTTCAGTGGCTATTTTGTCAACAACCTCCTTAGGAATAAAGTCCTTTACGCGTTCTTTGACTTCTTTTGGCAGCCAGACCACGCGGTTCCATCCGCCATCAGCGTCCAGGAACTTTAGTGAGCGCATATACTCGATGGATAGTCCGTGGAATCCGTCTACTTGCCGTCCGCCTGCTGTGGAGTCAGCGAGAGTTGAGAAGGGCAAGCCGTTCACCGTGACGCTCTTGAAGCTTCTGTTGACAAGGCCGAAACCGTCCACTTCTGGAATGTAGAACGCGACAGCTTCGAAACAGCCGCATGAAGTGTGCGGATGGTCAAAAGCCGTGTAGAGCCAAACTTGGTTGACTTCGCCCAGCGTCTTCTTCTTTACCGCCTCGTTGACGCCCGCGTACTCGCCTTTTTCAGCATTTACCAGTTCACCTCTTTCAATGGCGAATACTGGTCCCTTCGGGTCGATTTGGGCTGATGCGCGTCCGTCAAACCAGCTTATGGCGCCACAGTTAGAGTATCGCTGCGGAGTAATAACGCACACGTGGCTTGGAGCGAATGACTGACACAGGACACAGCCATAGAACTTGTCAACTTCCTCGTCTTTCAAACCTCTAGCCCTTGCGTCTCTGGCATCATAAATCTGCAACGCCGCGGGATATAATTCCTTCACTTTTTCAGGGTCGGTGATGAAGGTTATTTGCACTTTCTCGATTATGGGCAGTTCACTCTTGAAAAGTCTGTGCAGAACCTTGCCGATAAGCTCGAAAGAGTTTAAGCCTTTCTGAAACGATTTTTTGCTTAATCTCAACCAAATATCGTAGCGCTGGTTCAGGTGCATGAAGCCTTCAATGTAATTGCTATAGCCGTGAATGCGTCTTTCAAACACTCCTTCAAGTTGCTGATCAATCGTGGGACCAGCGACCTCTATCAAGATTCCAATGGGATACGTGTCGCCTTCCTGCATGTCTTTGATGTCGGGGCCGATTATGGTTATTTTTCCGTCTTCAACTTCATTCATGTCTTTGACTTTTACTAGTTCGAACTTCTCTTTGGTGCTTGGACCGCCGAGTTCCACTTGCATGTCGTTTCTGCGGATGCGTTCTCCTTCGTAGATGACGCTAACATCAACGGGTATGTCTTTAAACATTGACATTTCTTTGTTTTCTTCCTCTTTCTTCAAACTTTGAAATCATTATCTTTAGGTTTTCAGCCCAGTCTTTCACACTCGCGTTCGGGAAAGACCAACTTGCATGTGGATGATATTTGTTATCTAAAGTTATAGTCTTAAGCTTGGGCGCGAAGCTCTTTAATCCTGAAAGAATAAGCGATTCCATATAGTAGGGAAGACCAACAAATAACGCCACATCATGCGGCCCGTCGCAGTCGATTCCGTGCCATTCTGGATCCGCAAGCTTGCTTCCGATTTCTGTGGCGGACATCCAACCAGCGGGCTCGAAGCCTCTTTTTAGAAACTCGCCGACAATGTGAGCTGTGGCAATAACTGGAATCTTGGATTTCCGAGCAAAGTCAATCAGGTAATCAATTAGCATTTTGCCTTCCAACTCGATTTCGGCTGCTAAGTGGCCAATCACAAGAATTGGATGGTTTGCTTTTTTGATCATAGCGACGGCGACCTCAGGCTTCGCTATGACCATAGCTTTTTTTGTGCCTGAGAATTCCGCTGTTTGCCAAGGTTCGGTTGCGGACATTTCAGTCTCACTCCTTCTTTTTCCTAATCATTCTTGGAAGAAGCGTCGGGTCGGGAATCACCGTTTCCTTCCAGTCTTTCTCATCCAAGATTTTTATGATTTCGTCTTTCATGGTAACTGGCACATCCGCAAGTGTTCGCACGAACCTGTGCAAGTCTTGAGGCATTGTTCCGTATAATCGTTTGTGCAAGTCGACGTAGTGCGTGAGTTTTATTAACCGCCCCTTCCATGTATCGTTAGGCCTCATGCAGAGCTTGGCTATAGTGACCATAGCTTCTTCTTTGGTTTCAACCGTCTGGAACAAGTGCTCTGGCGCTGGACCCACGTACACCTTTTCGCCTGTGCGCGCATCGTAATTGTACCAGTCTTCTTCCTTGTCTGCTCTTCCAAGGAGCATGCGGCGATATTTGATTCCGTGAGGACCCACTATGACTGGAATGCCTAATCGCCAGAACCCGGCAGCTATTGCCGCCGCCTTCTGAGAGTAAGCACCCCATGCGAGACCGACAGCGCCCACACGGTTGTATATGTAATCTGCTATCTCCTCGTAGTTACCCCTTAGAGGTCGTCTGGCGAATATGTTGGCAATTTTTATTGCCGCTCCAGCGATGTGCGAGTTCGAAACGCAAGAGCCAACGTTAACGATGCCTCCAGCCGCAAACTCGCCAGTGTACTCTTCGTAGGCCGTTTTTCCTTCTTCGTTCCTGTACATACCCGCGGACATTGCTGCGCAACCCGAAGTCACCACAATATAACGCCTATTAGCGAATTCTCGACATATGTCGGCAACGTCTTGACCGCCTTTGGGATAATTGGAGCAACCCACAACTGCGAGCACACCAGGAATCTCGCCAAGCACTATTGGGCTACCAACGCTTCTTATTTCCACATCGCTTATGGCGCCTCTTCCAGATCGGCACTTGTAGGTCTCCTCTTTCATTTGTTTCTCGCCAGCTTTGATTATGAAGCTGTGTATCGCTAGACCTATAGGGCATGCCTCTTCACAGCGTCCGCAACCCACGCACAACTCGTACATTTCCGCTAGTTTCGATAGCGATCCTTGCGCTGCAGCGCTTAAGGCTTCAGGAATGTTATAATCTTGTGGGCAGGCTCGTCTGCACAGGTCGCATTGCCTGCAAGTTTTTGCAAGGCGAATAATTTCTTTTGCTTCTGGAAGCGCCTTGAACTTTTTCCGTAAAGGTGCGACTTTAAGGGCGACTCTCACCGCGACTTCGCCTACTTTGTCAGGATCAAGTATCAGCACCCCCGGCGTTTTGCCGCTTACCAAGTCTTCAACTATCTCGTCTGCTGGGTCGTTTGTGCGGTTTGGCAACCCCATGCAGTTCTTTTCAGACGCGGCGATAACTGGCATTTTGAGGCGCTGAGCTTCATCGAAGGCATCAGTTCTAACGCATTGCTCATCCAACACGACTACGTCGGGAGCGCCGCTTCTTATGAAGCGTAATTGCCATGAGATGGGTCCGACGATTTTTCCTCGGTTCCAGTACCTCGTTATATCGTGAGCTGTGCAACACAGTCCGCAGACCTCGAGTTTCTCTTCAAGATCATTTTCTTTCATGTAATCAATTATGCCGACTGATGGGACCACATTGTGGCCTATGCACATTATTACAGGATTATTCACGTTTACGCTTCCGAAACCCAAGTCCACCAGAGGAGCCTCAGCGTCAGCCTTTGGAAAACCTAAGGTTGAAATTTGAGCTATGTCACCAACTTCCATGCCGACATGGTCTACCATGCCAACATGGAAAGCTTTAGATTCAAAATCAAGATTGTTTCCTTCTTGGCCCGTGTGGGTAGAGGCAAGCGCATGGTTAATCTGGGTTTCAGCGTAATCCAAAACTTCTTCCAAATCACCCAGAGTTTGAGGTTTTATTCCACACACAAGACGCGTAACAGGCGCTTCAACTTTGATGTTCAAGCCGCCAATATCCAAAGGATGCCTGCGACCGTACTTCTCAATTAAATGCTCCACCATGTGGCGTGCGTGCCCAGTGTGGGTCGCAGCGCCGATGCAGCAAGCCAGAAGCACTATGCGGGACTGCTGGGCAGCCATGTTTATTCCACAGGCTCCGCGTTTGTTTCCTGTCAAATCGCATTTGCCAAAAGTGCAGAGGCAACAGAGATCACAAAACGGCATGTAGAAGGGTTTATATCGGTTAAGGAGCTTGAAATCCCAATCTCTAAGCGTTGTAAGCGAGGGCATCGGTGTGGGCCCCATGGGCTCCGCCCATGAGTCATCGATAACTCTGCCGATGGATAGTTCAAGATTCTTAATGAGACCAATATTGGTCTTTATTTCGTCAATCTTTACATGCACGTTTTTTGTCAAATTTCAAACCTCAGCAAAAGGTTTAGGAGTTATCAACCCTTACAGCGTTTTAAACTTTTCCAGATTTTTTTGAGCAAAAGTCATGGTGAGACTATAAGAATGTAAGCCTCTTGAAAAAGTGCATTACTGTTGTATGTAGCCTGCGGTTTTCATTATTTCCTTCACAGAAACGTAAGCTGCACTGTCTGAGGGCAGGTCGAGCAGAGATTTCCCAGCGAGAACATACTCGTCTAATTGTTCATCCGAAGCTATTTTTCCCAAGTACTTGAACTTCAGAGCAGTTTCCGCTTGACCTCCCAATTGCGCGGGGAACCTATAACCGCCTATGAGATAGAAGTTGTCAAACTCTATGTTGACCTCTCGGGCTATGCGGTGTGCCCGTTTGACGTGATCAAAGGATTTTTTTGAATGGTCAAGGATGTCGAGAATGTCATTTACTTTTGATGTGATTCTTCTGTTTAGGTGTTCAAGTCCCGCTGGAGAGTCAATGAGCACGTACTTGTAGTTCTTGGTTAACGTTTCCAGTGCGCCCTTTAGAGCGGCGTTGGGCATGCAGTAGCAGCCTTCAACCCACTTGGTGCCGACGGCTAGAAAATCAAAATTCCTGCTTTCAAAAAGACCGTTTGCCCAAATCCTGCTCTCCATTCTTTCAGCGGGCGGAACCCCGACCGTTGTTCCGCCTTGCTCTATGAACGTGCTCACAAGCAATTCAGAAATCGTCTGCTTCCCAGCCTCTTTCAGGTCTATTCCAACCATCTCAGCGAGATTCTGATCTGGGTCAGCATCCACCAGCAACAGTGGAGCCTGACCAGACTCGATGAAGCATTTCGTCATCAGAGCCACAAAGCTTGATTTCCCAGTTCCTCCACGACCGATAGTCACAATCGTTTTCATTCCGCACAGCCTCCTATGCTTATAGGCGTAACGTCAATTTAGATGTTCTTTTTAGCAAGAGCCTCGCATATGCTGTCGATGACGCGGACTGCTTCGATTTCCTTGTGTTTAAGCGGGGTTTCTCCGCGCATTTCCGTCTCGATTATCTTCGAGTCGAAGGGCACAAACGCAAGTATGGACAAACTGTTTCTCTCAGCAAAACTCCTAATCGCTTCTTTTTGCGTTTCATCCATAACCTTGTTTCCAACAAGAAAAATTTGTTTCATCCCCGCCTTCATAGCCAAATCATGAATGTGCTTTGCAACTTCGAGAGATTTCAGGTTCGCGTCTACCACGACCAGCAGAGCGTCCACGCGGCTCGCTGTTCCTCTGCCAATGTGCTCAACACCTGCTTCCATGTCGAGAATAACAACTTCGTTTCGTTCCACGATTAAGTGGCGAAGCAAAGCACGCACGACCGCATTTGCTGCGCACATGCACCCAGAACCCATCGACCGCACCGTGCCCATGACTATCAGGTTCACGCCAAACGGGGTGTTCACAGAATATTCGCGAACCACATCGTCCACGGTGAAGGATAAACGAAAAACGCCTGAGTAGCCCGTGCTAGTTTTGGATTCAACGAGCTCCTTATTCTCGGATATGGGCACTATTTTACGAGCCTCTTCAGCGGATAAACCTAAAGTTAAAGCGAGATTCGGCGAAGAATCAGCGTCTATGGCCATCGTCTTCAAGCCTCTCTCGGCGAAGCCGCGCGCTAAACCCGCGGCGATTAGGGTTTTGCCTACGCCGCCCTTGCCAGAAACCGCAACCTTCATGATTTTCCCCTATGCGGAATCTTTCGTTTCTGGATTTATTTACGTTTCCTTGAAACAAGAGGATTTGCTATGCAAAAGATTTTTTTAATCCTAACCAATCTTCTCTTTAGCCGAGATGCTGTCTCGATGAAAATATTACACGAGTTTGTTCCAACACGCAAATTCCTGAAGCTTGCCGAAGAAACCAAGGACCTAGTCGACGGGTGGAACGTCACAGACAGTGCTGCTGGTTTTCCAGCACCCAGTGGTACAGCTGTAAGCTGCGTACTCAAGGCTAAATACCCTGAAAAAATAGTCGTACCCATATTCATATTACACTACAAAGGTCCAGTCGAAGTAGGAGGTTTGGCTTTAGCGGCGGATGTTATAGGTCTTGACGGTCTTGTGCTTACCATGGGAGACGTTCCTAAGTATGGAGAACCTATAAAGATGTTAAAATCCTCCGAGGAAGCCCGAGACTTCCTTCGCACATCAGTGAAGCTCAAAAACCTAAAGCTAGGCTGTCTACTAACAGCGCGACGATCTGTGGAAGAAACAATCGCCCGAGCGAGGGACGCATGGGACTTCATCTACTTCATGCGACTTGAAGACAAATCCTTCCCCATACTTGAGCAGGTAGCCAAAGAATGCAAACGCCTAAACAAACCCATCTACGCCTACTTCCTAATAGGAACGCCTAGAAACGCAGAGATAGTAAAAATGATTGGGTGGCCAATCACCACAACCATGGACTACATTGAAGAATACGCGGCAAAGCTGGAAGGCCTCGTAGATGGCATAATTGCAACATGCGCTGGAGACCCTGAAGGCGACAAAGAGCTGCTAAGGAAACTCCAAAAATTTCGAAAGTAACAGACCCCGCGGGTCCAATCACCTTTTTTCCTCTCAGCCTTTGCGTGAAGGAACAACACTCATCAAAACAGCGCCAAAGACACTTTGACGGTGTCTTCATCCAACGTCTCCATCTTAAATCCCTTTTTATCGCATAACCTTATCATCTTGTAGTTGTTGAAAATCACATAACCATAGATTTTCGCCAGCCGCATATCCTTGCCGATGCTGGCGATGTAGTCGATAAGCTTGGACCCGAGGCCTAAACCTTGCCATTGATCGCCGACCAACACGGCAAACTCGGCACTTCTGCCATCAGGTTCAACGATTAATCGCACAGCGCCGATTGTTTGCCTGCTGCTCTGCTGAAGTTCGGCTACGATGGCGATTTCTCGGTCATAATCCAGATTGCAGTACTGCGTCAACGTTTCATGAGACATTTCCTTTATTAACGCGAAAAACCTGAACCGCATTGATTCTTCAGAGAGAGACTTTAAAAGTTCGTTGAAACGCCCTTCATCTTCAGGCTTTATCGGGCGAAGCAACACCTTAGTCCCATTTTTCAATTCCCAAGTCGCAACGTACTTCTTCGGATAAGAAGCGATGGCGAGGTGCTCGCGATGCTCAGCAACCTCCCTCATCATTCTATCCGTGTCTATCACTATGCGAGCGTCAACCGCAACAGCACTGCTCTCGTCAACAATCAAAGGATTTACGTCAATCTCGTTTATTTCTGGAAAATCTGTGACAAGCTGCGAAAACTTTGCCAAAATTTCCTCAAGAAGCTTAACATTGAAAGGAGGCCCGATAGATGACGCGTGTTTGTAAACGGCGGTTTCCTCAACAAGTCGTCTTGCAAGCACCTGATTCAACGGCGGAAAACCCACACTCACATCCTTAAACAATTCAGTAGCAGTTCCGCCAGTTCCGAAAATGATTACTGGACCAAACTGAGGGTCTTTTTTGGAGCCTATGAGCAACTCGTATCCCTTCTTGCGGATCATTGATTGGATTGTAACGCCTTGGAACTCCGCCGCTACGTTGCTGTCTCTAACTCTTGTAGCTAGCTCATCAAAGAAACTTTTAACTTCTGATGAAGAACAAACGTTTAAAACGACACCGTCGATTTTGGATTTGTGCGTAACCTGAGGAGACAAAGCCTTCATAACCACGGGATAGCCCACTTCAGAAGATAGAACATTGGCTTCTTCGGGGGTTCGCGCAACAAGCGTCTTCACAGTTGGTATCTTGTACTCCTCCAAGAAACGCATAGACTCAGGCAAAGTGAGGACTTTCCGTCCTTCGCAGAAAGCTCGCCTGAGAATCCCCTTGAGAAAAGTTGGGTTAGTTTGCTCTACCGAAAGCTCTTCGGGAGTCTGATATAGAAGCTCCAAGTTTTGAGTGAGGCTGTACATATACATGAAAGTTGAAACAGCCTCTTCAGGAGTTGTGAATGATGGGATACCATTTCTCTGCAGAATTCTGCGAGCTTCTCGGCAACGATTGTCTTCGCCCATTAAAGCAGTGAGAATCGGTTTGTTGGTTTGCTTTGCAAGATTCACGATTATCTCTGCCAAGGCAGATGGGTCTGTTGCTCCTTGAGGCGTGTATATAATCAGGAAGCCGCTGCTGTTCTGGTCTTTCAGGCAGATTTCCATCACGTTTCTGAACCTGTCGGGTGTAGCTTCCTCGTAAATGTCGATGGGATTCGCTATACTACAGTAAAGGGGCAAAACACTCTTCAAGGCTTGAACAGTTTCATCACCCAACTGCGAGAGCTTTCCTCCTCTGGCGATAAGGTGGTCAGTAGCCATTATTCCCGGCCCGCCCGCGTTAGTAATTATTGCTAGGTTAGGCCCAGTCGGGTTCGGCTGCATCGCCAAAGCCTCTGCACAGTTAAAAAGATCACGGATGGCTTCAACACGGACAATACCGGCACGTCTAAATGCAGCATCATAGACCGCGTCTTCCCCGCCCAAGGAACCACTATGAGAGAATGTAGCTCCATTGCTTTCTTTGAAACGCCCAGCCTTAACCAGCACTATAGGTTTGGTTCTGGCGAAGCCTCGTGCCGCACTCATGAATTTTCTCACGTTTCTTATGGACTCAACATAGAGCACGATACTTCGAGTCTGAGGGTCTGTTCCGAAATAATCGATAAAGTCGCCGAGGTCCACATCAAGCATCGAACCAGTTGAAACCACGGCGCTGAATCCAACTTGAGCTTCCCGAGCCCAATCCAAAGCCGAAGCGCAAAGCGCAGCGCTTTGAGAGATGAAAGCTATTTTTCCAGGATTCGCCTGCTTGTCCGCAAAAGTGGCGTACAGGTTTATTCCAGGCCTTATCACGCCGAAACTGTTGGGTCCAATGATGCGCATGCCGAAATTTTTCTGATGCTCAAGTATCTTCCTCTCAAGAGTCACACCGCCTTCGCCTGCTTCTTTAAAGCCCGCTGAAATTATGACTATTCCTGAAACCCCAGCCTTTCCACATTCTTCGACTATCTGCGGAACGGTGCGCGCTGGCGTCGCGATAACTGCGAGATCAACTTTCCAAGGTATTTTGCTGACGCTGGGATAGGCGGTTATTCCCTGCACTGTCTGCCTGAAAGGGTTTACAGGAAAAACCGCGCCAGTGTAGCCCGCTCCTATTAAGTTGCGGAGGATAATGGCGCCTATGGACCCTTCTCTTTCGCTTGCGCCTATCACGGCGATTCGCGTAGGATTGAAAATTTGGTTTAGGTGCTCTATTCCCAAGCTTCCGATGCCCCACCATTCCAGAGAAGCAGCTTTTTCACATAGATGTATAATACAATATATATGGTTTTAAAACCTTCCCGAATTCACCACATAGCAAACTTAAGGCTGTTGTTAACCTCCAGATAAGCTTAAGTTTTCATGCACAAGTACCCATAACACGCAAGGAAAGAGAGGGATACACTGGTGACACCTATTGAGATAATTGCTGTTGAGAATCTACCATCAATAGCGAAAGGAACCAATGTGGCTGAACTCATTTACAGCGCAGCCAAAAAACAGAACACGCCCATACAAGAAAAAGACGTTATAGTAATCACTCATGTGGCCGTTTCGAAAGCTGAAGGAAACGTAGTTAACCTCGACGAGGTCTCGCCATCGGAACGGGCAAAGGAAATCGCGGTGAAAGTAGGAAAGGAGCCTGCCCTAGTGGAAGTCATCCTTCGAGAAACAAAAGAAATCGTGCGTATGGGTCCCAACAGCCTCATAACGGAAACCAAAAACGGCATAGTTTGCGCAAACGCAGGAGTGGACAAGTCTAATGTTGAAGGAGAAAGAAACGTGGTGCTATTGCCTAAAAACCCTGATTCGTCCGCACAGAAGATTAGACAAGAAATAAAGAGGCTAACGGGTTGCGATGTTGCGGTGATTATCTCGGATACTTATGGCCGCCCTTTGAGGATGGGCGAGATAAACGTGGCGATAGGCGTGGCGGGAATCAAGCCTATAAGGGATAGACGCGGAGAAAAAGACTTGTTCGGGTACGTTCTTAGAATAAAGCAGACAGCCGTCGCTGATGAATTAGCATCCGCCGCAGAACTCGTGATAGGCCAGGCAAACGAAGGGATACCAGTCGCCATTATAAGAGGGTACAACTATCAAACAGCGGAAAACGCGTCGGCAAAGGAACTCACAAGACCAAAAGAAGCAGACCTGTTCAGATAAGGCGGAAATGAAAAATGAGCACTAAGGCGATTAAAGATATCAGCGAAAAAATAGTGAAAGCGAGCAAGAAACTGTATGCGCACGGTTTAGTGAGAGGAACCAGCAGGAACCAGCATGGAAGATGAGGCACTTATGGAAGCTAAAACGCCTAAAGAGTTTTTTGAAAAAGTTTTGCCTAACAGATTCAACCCGAGCAAAGCGGCGGGTATCGATGTTACCGTTCAGATAAACCTCACTGGTCCTAACGGGGGCGACTGGATAGTTATAATAAAAGACCAGAAGCTAGAAGTCAAAGAGGGAGTGCACCCGTCGCCGACACTGGTGATTGGCATGGCAGAAACGGATTACATGGACATGGTCAACGGTAGAATGAGCGGCGAAAAGGCCTTTATGACAGGAAAACTCCAGTTTAAAGGCAGCATATTGCTGGCGCTGAGATTAAGGGAAGTGGGATTCCTATAGAACTTTTGAGCTCAAGACTAAATGAGACCTGCGGAGACATCATTCCTTGATGTTTTCGCCTATAATTCTAATATAGGTTAGTCCGAGTTTTTCCATGACTTCCTCAGGCAAATCGTCCTCGCCTATCTTGACTGTTTGAGGTTCCTCGATTTTTAGGATAGCCTGCAAAGCCTCCGAATCAAGCTCGCAAATAAGTCGCAATATCTCCTCTTTAGCCACTTCAGAATGCTCTCTGAACAAATCATCGTTTCCACACAATGTCTTAGCAAGCGCGCACACTTCTGCTGTTTTCAGATGCCATTCAACCTTTCGAGTGCGAAAGTTTATGTCAAATGTCACTGGTCCAGCCCTGCAGGTTTCAGGCTTAACTGGATGCACCGAGCATTTTCGCGTGTCTTTGTCGTAAAACACGCAGAAGCCCATCGCGTCCACCGCTGGAAAAGAATAGGCTTTATTAGTAAACGGGTTCTCAACACGAATTTTTTGCTCTCTCAGGTAGTCTTCTATGAGCCTTTTGCGCTTAAGCGTTAGCGGTGGGTTTACGTCTTGGCAGCAACCGCTTTTGCATTGGCAACAGACATCGAAAGCGCAGGTTTTTCTCATAACTTCATCAGACATGTCGAGCCTCTGAGCCTTTTAGAAGTAGGGTTGATTATCAGCAAGGCACTTAATAAGCGTTGAATAGACGCTCAGAATCGCTTCCTCAAGGTCTGTTTTTTGAGCCTTCTTCGCGATTCTTTTTCGGATGAGTTCTGACAAGTTGCCGCTTTCTATTTTTTTCTTGACTACCCAAAGATACTTCTTCTCATCTTCTTCAGCGTTTTCCGAAGCCAAGTTAAAGAGGTGCTGGCATACTTGCCGTGCTGTTTCTCCGTTTGGGTGCAGAACTTTCGCGTTCAATCCCTCCGCCATTACTGAGTTGAAGTCTTGGACTAGAAGTTGATGCGGCAAAGGCGCTGCTCTTTCAGCGATTAGCCCTCGAAGGGCGGCTCTGATAAAACAGCTCAGCGCCACGTCGGATTTGACGCATTCTTGCTCATCCATCACGCGCACTTCTAGGGCTGAGCGGTCAAACCTGAAAATCACGCCTCTGGAGTTAACCCACTCCTTGAAGAGAATCGTTTTTCCAGCCCCAGCTTTCGCTAAGTCCTGCGAGTACTGCCCGATTACTTCTTTTTTGTATTGGGCGAAGGAAGAAACGGGTTCTGGAATGACATCGCCTGTTATGGAGGGCACTTCCTGCTGGTTCACCTTGTAAAAACAGAGCCTATTATCCACGTTTGGGCCTATGGCTCCTTCGCAGATTGGTGAGGAGGCAGAGATGGCTGGCAGATAAGCGCACAAGCCCGCAAGCAAATTGTGCAGCAGAATGCCCTTTTCTTCCCTTGAGTATGGGAGGTTTAGATGGAAACTCTGGATGTTGAGCCACCCGTGCTGCGTAAGGTTGAAGAGCTTGCCGAGTTCTTGGTAGATTTTTCTGTGACGGTGAGGCCACACACTTGTCTCGCTAAGTCTAAGCAGGGGATGCATCCCTGTTCCGAGGAGATGGGCGTGATATTTTTTTCTGATGAAATCTAGAAGGGTTGCCACGGCGTTCTGCATGGTTTCTTCAAAGAGTAAGGGCGATTTGAAGGGTGTGTTAGCCTTTATTTCCATGACGTGCAGCTGGAGTTCTTTTCCAAAGGTGAAGTGCGGCAACTCAACGAAGTTTACGACTCTTCCGCAGAAGTCTTTTATGACTTTATCCACGATGGGTAAAGCTTGTAATTCTTCGTTGACGAGGGAAAATTCGTGTTCTGGACCCATAACTTCTAGCGGTTTGTACGTGGTAGTTCCTCTTTTCTATGTGGCTATTTGTTCAGAGTGCGTTTATAGTCTGCGGTCAATTTTAAACATGACTGTGGTTTTCTTAACATCCGATTGTCCCGTTTTCAACGTATTACACTGCTTACTCGCAAAAATCAATCGGATTTTATGAAAAAAGCATATCTAAACAGGCTTTAGATGCCTATCTTGTAGAGGTTCGTGTGTTCAAATCCCCCTGCACTGAGCTTTTAGCCGAGGTTTAAATTCTCGGTTTTACTCGCGTAAAAACATATAAGACTAAAAGAGTTTGGTAAAGCAGGTGAAACTAGCTGCCATGTCAAGTGTTGAAACGAATGGGTTGACAAGAAGATTTGGTTCTCTTATGGCAGTAGACCACTTAAGCTTTGAAGTTAAAGAAGGTGAGGTCTTTGGACTCTTGGGTCCAAACGGCGCTGGCAAAACAACGACTGTTCGCATGCTTGCGTGTCTTATTTCGCCTTCGGAAGGTTCAGCTAGGGTAGGTGGATACGATATAGGTCGGGATTCGCTTAAAGTTAGACAAATAGTTGGAATTCTTACCGAGAACCCGAGCCTTTACGAGAGGTTGACAGCCTATGAAAACATGGATTTTTTCGCAGAGGCTTATGGCCTCTCCGATGTGCAAGAGAAACGGAATAGAATCAGGGAGCTGCTTGAGTTTTTCGAGCTATGGAAGAGGAGAAATGACAAGGTGGCAACGTTTTCGAAAGGTATGAAACAGAAGCTTGCAATTGCGCGGGCACTTGTGCACAAGCCTCCCATATTGTTCTTGGACGAGCCAACGGCAGGTCTTGACCCAGAGTCATCCAAGGGAATCAGAGATCTTATGGAAAGGCTTAGCCAGCGTGAGAAACATACAATTCTACTTTGCACGCACCACCTTGAAGACGCAGAGAAATTGTGCAGCAGAGTGATGATCATTAACAGGGGCAAGAGCGTTATTGTGGGAAGCCCTGATGAACTTCGTGACAAAATAGCAGGTCAACCAGTTCTCCAAGTTACATTGAAGAAGCTGAACCAGAAAATTATTGAAGCCGTGAAAGAACTCAAGCAGGTCAAGGAAGTTGATGTCGACGATTCTGCATCTAGGTTAATAATAACCTTGGATGACGTCAAGTCAGCCACCCCAGAAGTGGTTAGAAGCATCGTTTATGCTGGTGGCATGGTTCTCTCAGTAAACGCTCTTCGTCCATCCCTTGAAGAAACCTATCTAAAGCTGGTTAAGGAGGAATGAGGTTGAGGATTCAGAAAGCCATGCTGGTCTTCAGAAAGGATTGGCGAGAGGTTAGCAGAAACTGGCAAGTCATCTTACCGATTGTTGTCATACCCTTCATGTTTTCCGTGCTACTTCCAGTACTCCTTGTGCTTATTCCTAGCCTAGCAGCCACGCCGGGAACATCTTTAGGCGGCTTTGAAACCATGATACAGAATTTGCCCAAGCATGTGCAAGATGAACTTGCAGGGATGACAGATCAGCAAGTCATGGTTTACATAATGTCGTTGTATTTCTTTGCCCCATTCTTTCTAATAATTCCTCTCATGGCGTCAAGCGTAATAGCCTCGGACAGTTTCGCTGGGGAGAAGGAAAGGAAAACAATCGAGGCTCTTCTGGCAACACCAATATCTGACAGCGAGTTATTTCTAGGAAAAATACTGGTTTCCTTCATTCCATCTATGATGGTTACGGTGGTCTCTTTCATAATTTATTCAACAGTTGTGGACTTGTTTTCTTTCGCCATCTTCAACGGTAGATTGCTGCTTCCAAACCTTGTTTGGATTCTATTGATTTTTGGACTTGCTCCAACGGTGGCACTGGCAAGCATCGGCTTAACGGTTATGATTTCAGCAAAAGTCAAAGGCTTCAGGGAGGCTCAACAAATTAGCGTCATTCTGTTAATTCCTATCCTCGCATTAGTATTTGGGCAAGTCACAGGAGCAATAATTTTTGGACCTGTGGTGGTTACAGCGTTAATAGGTTTTTTCGCTATTATCGATTTAGCAGTATTTAAAATAGGGGTAAAGCTGTTCAAAAGAGAAGAAATCTTGTCAAAACTGGCCTAGTTCAAGCTCAGTGCCAGATGTGCCAAACGATAAAGTGCGAAAACGTGCAAGGATAATCATAAAACCGAAAATTTAAACTGATGTTTAAACCTAATCCCCCGCACTATCTTTTAGAGTAAATTCGCTAAAATCAACGTACACGTATAAGGCAGGGATGGCTAGACGCCTTAAGGTAACAGATATTCACACTTTAAGATTCAAGCACTGATTCTACTTTGAAGTTCAACCTATATATAGAGGGGGTATAGTTTTTTCCGGGCACTAGTGTGCTATTGGTTTTTGTTGTTGTAGTCTGTTGTTAGCACGTTCATGCAGCCAAGCACCGCATCCATACTCGCCATCACAATATCCTCACGCACACCCATCGCCGTAGCAGTCCTATCGCCTTTCCGCATCCGAACCATCACTTCCACCATCGCGTCTGTTCCGCCAGTAATCGCCTTCACATTATACTGCTCCAAAAGAATCGGCTCCACTTCCTGAATAGCCTTCTTCACAGCGTTAATCGCAGCATCCACAGGACCAACACCAACCGCAGCGCCACTAACCTCTTTCCCATTCAACTTCAGCCTAACCGAAGCAGTAGGCGTAACCGTGTTGCCGCTAACCACCGTAATCTCCTGAAGCTGAATAGGCTTAGCCGCGCTTAAGCCAAGCACCGACTCCGCAATCGCCAGCAAATCCGCATCCGTAACAGTCTTACCCTTATCACCAACGCTCTTCACGCGCAATTGAATCTCCTTCAACTGCTCCTCGCTTGGCGCTAAGCCCATCGTAGCCAAAGCCGCCTTCAACCCAGCCGAACCCGCATGTTTCCCAGGCGCTAACCGCCTTGTTCCGCCAACCAACTCTGGCTTAATAGGCTCATAAGTCGAAGGATGCGCAAGCATACCCTGCGTGTGAATCCCAGACTCATGCGTAAACGCGTTCTCACCCACAATCGCCTTATTCGGCTGCACATAAACGCCCGTTAACCGCGAAACCAACTGCGAAATGCCATACAGCAACTCCGTCTTAACTCCCAGTTTCAGCTTGTACAGCGCCATCAGCGAAACCACAATCTCCTCCAACGAAGCATTCCCAGCCCTCTCACCCAAACCATTAATCGTCGCGTGAAACTGATTGGCACCAGCCCGCAACGCTGCAACCGTATTCGCCACAGCCATCCCAAAATCATTATGACAATGCACACTCACAACAGGGACATTCAGCGACTTCCGCAAATCAGAAAACAGCTCGTAAGACCGTTCAGGAGTCAACACGCCAACCGTATCGCACGCCACAACCCTATCAGCACCCGCTTCGATGCCAGTCTGGAAAACCCGCTTCAGATACTCCACATCCGCACGCGTTGCGTCCTCAGCCGACAACTCCACGATTAGCCCACAGTCTTTAGCGTATTTCACAGTATCCCGCGTTATCTGCAGCACCTGCTCACGCGTCTTCCGCAACTTAAACTCAATATGCAAATCCGAAACAGGAATGATCAGGTGAATGCTGTCCGCACCGCTCTTCGCAACCGCATCAATATCGCCACGCGTGCCACGCGCCGCGCTGCAAATCTCAGCCCTCAAACCCTGCTGAGCGATAAGCTTCACTGCTTCCATTTCGCCTTCAGAAACAGCGGCAAAACCAGCTTCTATGACATCAACGCCAAGCTCATCTAAACGCTGCGCTATACGCAACTTATTCTCAGGAATCAAAGATACTCCAGGGGTTTGTTCACCATCACGAAGCGTAGTGTCAAAAACTCTTACTTTCTCAGGAAAGCGATTAGATAAAGCAATACCCCATTTTACATCACTTGCAGTCCGTTCCAGAACGGCACGCTTAAATATAAAACTTGCGGTGTCATAGTTCTGAGGCAGAGCAAGATGAGAAGCGACGAAATAAAACGCGGAGTAGAAAGAGCGCCTCACAGGGCACTGCTGAAAGCGCTAGGATTAACCGACAAAGACATAGCCAAACCCTTCATAGGCATAGCAAACAGCTACACAACCATAGTCCCAGGCCACATACACCTGAGAGGTTTAGCTGACGCAGTGAAAGCAGGCGTCTTAAGCGCAGGCGGCACACCCTTCGAATTCAACACCATCGCGGTCTGCGACGGATTAGCCATGGGACACGAAGGCATGCGCTACTCACTGCCATCCCGCGAGATAATCGCCGATTCAGTCGAAATTATGGTTCAGGCGCACAGGCTCGATGGGTTAGTTATGATTTCAAACTGTGACAAGGTCACACCGGGAATGCTCATGGCCGCAGCCAGATTAAACGTGCCAGCCATCTCAGTGACTGGTGGACCTATGGCTTCAGG